>Ga0213920_1000055_pt1 | contig 143453 bp, 131 predicted proteins | sample McNCre1117MG_FD_161054 | JGI IMG/M metagenome (GOLD analysis project Ga0213920, IMG submission 161054) | Freshwater microbial communities from McNutts Creek, Athens, Georgia, United States - 11-17 MG | ecosystem: Environmental > Aquatic > Freshwater > Creek | place: USA: Georgia | collected...
GCGGGCTGGTGACTTCGTGCACCAAATGGCGGTCGATGTAGAGGATGGATGTGCCATCTTCTTCGGTGTGGACGACGTGCTCGTCCCAAATCTTGTCGTAAAGGGTGCGTCCCATGAGTCTTCCTTAGGTGGAGCCTGCGATTTTATGCGTGAGCACGGGCGCTGATTCACGGAAATGAAATAAAGCCTTCCTACAATGAAGCATCGGCAACATCTTGATGTGTTGGCCTTGTCTACTTTTACCCTCATTCATGCCCCACTTTTCGCTTCAACGACTCATTGCCTGTGTGCTGTGCAGCTTGGCTGCCGCAGGCGCGTGGGCGGAGACAGTGGAAACGGAAGACACCACGGCTCGCTATCAGCTGACCTACAACTGGCAGCACCACGATTCGTTCAGGGCCGCTTACTCCGGCGCTAACAGCTTGTCCCCTCAAAGCGAGCGCATGTACACCTTCAGCACCACCGCGCATTGGGGCTTTCGCCCTTGGCAAGACGGTGAGCTGTACTTCAACCCTGAGGTGGCAGCAGGCGTTCCGTTTTCGGGTAATTTGGTGGGCATGGGGGGCTTCACCAATGGCGAGATCACCCGTGCCGGTGGCAGTACGCCCAAGCTTTACCGCCAACGTCTGTTTCTGCGCCAAACCTGGAACCACGGCGGCGAGCAAGAGCAGATCGAATCTGATTTCAACCAAATGGCGGGCTTGGTCGACAAAAACCGCTTTGTGTTGACCGCCGGCAATTTCTCCACGCTCGACGTGTTTGATGACAACGCCTACGCCAAAGACCCACGCACCCAGTTCATGAACTGGGGCAACTGGACTTATGCCTCCTACGACTACGCGGCCGATGCCCGTGGTTTTGGCTGGGGCTTTGCGGGCGAGTGGTACCAAGACAACTGGGTGCTGCGCTTTGGTCGTATGACCGGCCCCAAAGAGCCCAATGGCTTGCCCGTGGACTTTGCGATTGGCAAACACTACGGCGACCAAGTGGAAATTGAGCGTGGCCACATGTTGGCTGACCAGCCTGGCAAGGTGCGTGTGCTGGCGTGGCGTAACCGTGCGCAAGTGGCGAGCTTCAGCGACGCAACGCAATGGTTGCAATCGCATGCTGGCGTGCAGACGACGCCACAAGCTTTGGTCGATGTACGCGGTGGTGAAAAAATCAAATACGGTTTGGGCGTCAACATCGAGCAAGCCATCAACCACAGCGTGGGCTTTTTCTTGCGTGCCATGAAGGCCGATGGCAAAACCGAAACCTACGCCTTCACCGAAGCCGATGGCTCACTCTCCACGGGTTTGGTTTTCAAAGGCGGTTTGTGGGGCCGAGCTGACGATACGGTGGGTGTTGCCTTCATGCACAACACCTTGTCGCCCGAGCGCCGTGGTTTCTTGGCGGCTGGTGGTATGTCGTATTTCATTGGCGACGCTGCCAGCGCCACGCAAACGCTGAGCTACAAACCAGAGCAAATTTTGGAAGCCTTCTACAGCTTTCAAATGACGCGCGGCACGTGGCTCACCACCGATTACCAACGCATCCAAAACCCTGCATACAACGCGGACCGTGGGCCGGTCAATGTGTATGCGCTGCGTTTTCACGCCGAGTTCTAACTGCTTTTCAGCGCGGCTAACAGAAGTTGCGCAGACGGCGACAGTTCGCGTTGAGGGTTGTAGGCCACCACCAACTCGCGCTGTGCCCATGCATCTTTGAGCCGAACCACTTTGAGCTGAAGTGCCTGAACTTGGCTCACACAGGCACCCAGCGGCAGCACGCCAATGCCTAGGCCTGCGGCAATCATGTGGCACATGGCATCAAAGCTTCTCACCTGTACGCGCATGTGCATGTGCATGCCTTCTTTCTCCGCCACACGCGAGGTGAGCTCAAGCAACGAGCTGCCTTGGTTCAAACCCACAAAGTCGTATTGCAAACAGGTTTTGAAATCCACTGCTTTGCGTTTGGCCAAGGGGTGACTGGCGTGACACAGCAGGACCAGCTCATTGGTTTTGAATGGAATGACACTCAATCCATCCATCGAGGTTTCATGCGCCAGCACGCCAATATCGGCAATGCCATCCACCAAGGCGCGCGCGATGTCGCCACTGAGTTGCTCTTCTAGCTCGACCACGATGTCTGCATGCTGCGACAAGAAGTCATGCAAGATGCTGGGCAGGTATTCGGTGAGGGACGACATATTGGCCCACAGCCGCACATGGCCGCGAATGCCCTGCGAATAGTCGCTCAACTCACTGTTGAACCGCTCTAACCCCTGAAACAAACGAATGCAGTGTTGCAAGGCCAAGTGCCCCGCAGGCGTGAGTTGCACGCCTTTTTTGCTGCGTTCCAACAGCTGTGAACCCGTGGCCGACTCAAAGTCAGACAGACGGCGGCTGGCTGCAGACAACGCCAAATGGCAAGTCTCAGCCCCTTTGGTGATGCTGCCTGTTTGGGCCACTGCGCAAAACAATCGCAGCGTGACAAAGTCGAACCGGCTTAAGTTGAAGCTTTTTTTCATGGTGTGATTTTCATCCTTCGCGGAATGCGAAGGAAATTCTACGCATTAGCAATTCCAAGTGCTTGGCTTTGTTTTTATAGTGACCTCATGTTTGATTTATTCACCTTGAAACCATGAGCGCTTTAACTGGATTGAAAGTGGTTGAGTTGGGGCAGCTGATTGCGGGCCCTTTCGCAGCCAAAACACTGGCCGACTTTGGCGCAGACGTGGTGAAGATTGAAACGCCCAAGACGGGCGATCCCCTGCGCAAATGGCGTCTGCTCAAAGACGGCACGTCAGTGTGGTGGCAAGTGCAGTCGCGCAACAAGCGTTCGGTGGCGCTTGATTTGAAAGATGCTGCGGCACAAGACATCGTGCGCCAATTGGTCAAAGATGCAGATGTGTTGATCGAGAACTTCCGCCCAGGCGCGATGGAGGGTTGGGGTTTAGGCCCCGATGACTTGTTGGCCATCAACCCGCGTCTCATCATGTTGCGCATCAGTGGTTACGGGCAAACAGGCCCGTACCGCGACAAGCCCGGCTTTGGTGTGGTGGCTGAAGCGATGAGTGGTTTGCGCCACCTCACGGCCGAGCCAGGGCGTGTGCCCGTGCGCGTGGGCGTGAGCATTGGCGACACACTGGCTTCGTTGCATGGCGTGATTGGCATTTTGATGGCGTTGCACGAGCGCGAAAAAAGCGGACAAGGCCAAGTGATTGATGTGGCCTTGTACGAAGCCGTCTTCAACTGCATGGAAAGTTTGCTGCCCGAGTACAGCGCGTTTGGCGCAGTGCGCGAAGCCGCAGGCAGTGCCTTGCCCGGCATTGCACCGAGCAACGCCTACCGCTGTCAAGACGATGGCTATGTGCTGATTGCAGGCAACGGCGACAGCATTTTCAAACGCCTCATGCACACGTTGGACCGCGATGATTTGGGCAATGACCCGGCACTTGCGGATAACGCAGGCCGCGTCAAACGCGTGGCCGAAATTGATGCGGCCATCGGTGCGTGGACGGCGCAGCTCAGCGTTGAGCAAGTGCTGCAAGCGTTGGACAAAGCGGCGGTGCCTGCAGGCCGTATTTACACCGTGGCCGACATTGCGGCAGACCCACACTACCAAGCACGCGACATGATTCAACAGGTGCAGATGGACGACGGCACATCGCTGGCTGTGCCCGGCATTATTCCGAAGCTCTCACGCACCCCTGGCAGTCATCGCCGTAATGCACCCACCATTGGGCAAGACACAGATGCTGTGTTGCATGAAATTGGTTTGACACCTGCGCAAATCCAAACCCTCAAAGACAAAGGAATCGTGGCATGACACGCATTTATTTCAACGAAGTCGTCACACGCGATGGCTTTCAAATCGAGCCCAACTTCATTGCCACCGATGACAAGATTGCGCTGATCGACGCACTCAGCCAATGTGGCTATGCCAAGATTGAGGCCACCTCGTTCACATCGCCCAAAGCTATTCCGATGTTGCGTGATGCCGAAGAGGTGATGGGGCGCATCACACGCGTGCCGGGCGTGGAGTACACCGTGTTGGTGCCCAACCTCCGAGGTGCCGAGCGTGCGATGGAGTCGCGTGCGGATGAGTTGAATTTGGTCATGTCTATTTCTGAAACCCATAACCTTGCCAATTTGCGAATGACCCGCGCGAAGAGCTTTGCAGCTTTAGAGGATGTGATCAAACATGTGGATGGCCGAACGCCCATCAACGTGTCACTGTCTGCTTGCTTTGGTTGCCCCATGGAAGGGGATGTGCCCTTGGCGGCTGTGCAGCACTATGCGCAGCGCTTTGCTGATTTAGGTGTGCGCGGCCTCACGATTTGCGACACCACAGGCATGGCGCATCCAGCACAAGTCAGCCGCATGGTCGCGTTGTTGCAAACGCAGTTGCCACACACACAACTCACACTGCACTTTCATAACACCCGTGGCATGGGCTTGGCTAATGTGCTGGCTGCGGTGGAAGGTGGCATCACCCGTTTCGATGGTTCGCTGGGCGGCCTAGGCGGTTGCCCGTATGCGCCAGGTGCGAGTGGCAATATTTGCAGCGAAGACGCGATACACATGTTGGATGCCATGGGCTACGACACCGGCATTGATTTGAACAAGCTGCTGAACGTGGCGCGTCACTTGCCTGAGATGGTTGGCCATGACGTGCCAAGCCAAGTCGCCAAAGCTGGCCGCATCACCGACTTGCATCCAGCTCCTGACTATGTGCATGAACTGAAAGGAGAAGCTGCATGATTGATCACCTCGACCATTTGGTGTTGACCACCTTCAACGAAGACGCCTGTGTGGATTTCTACACGCGCGTCATGGGCATGACCCTTGAGAGCTTTGTGGGGGGCACACCACCCGTCACGCGCAAAGCGTTCAAGTTTGGCCATCAAAAAATCAACTTGCATGTGCGTGGCAAAGAGTTTGAACCCAAAGCCCATGTGCCGGTGCCCGGCGCATTGGACTTGTGCTTCATTGCATCGGTTCCGTTGGACGAGGTCATTGCCAAACTCAATGCAGCGCAGTGGCCGATTGTGGAAGGCCCCGTCATGCGCACAGGGGCCACGCAAAAAATCAGGTCTGTCTATGTGCGCGACCCCGATTTGAATTTGATTGAGATTTCAGAATTGGCTTAATGGCCTTCAAGAAAAATAACAAGGAGACAAGATGAAACGACGTAGCCTCATTGCGCTTGGCGCCGCTGGCATTGCTGCAGGTGTGAGCCCCTCGGTCTTTGCGCAAGCCAAATTTCCACAACGTCCTGTGACATTGGTGGTTCCCACGCCGCCTGGCGGCAGCACCGATTTCACGGCGCGTTTGATCGCCGAGCCACTCACGCGCGCGTTGGGGCAGTCGGTCATCGTCGACAACAAGCCAGGTGGTGCTGGCAATATTGGCAACCAATTCGTAGCGCGAGCCAAGCCCGACGGTTACACCTTGTTGATGGCCTACAGCGGCTACCAAGTAGGCAACCCGCATTTGTTCAAAGATGCAGGCTGGGACCCCATCAAAGATTTCGTACCTGTGGCCATGGTCACGCGTGCACCGCAAGTGGTGGCCATTCACCACGCCTTGCCTGTCAATAGTTTGCAAGAGCTGATTGCGTATGCCAAAAAGAACCCAGGCAAATTGAACTACGCCTCATCAGGCAATGGATCGATCCAACACATTGCAGGCGAATTGTTCAAGCAACTCACGGGCACCTTCATCACACACATTCCTTATCGCGGCTCGGGCCCCGCGGTGCAAGACTTGTTGGCGGGCACGGTGGACATGCACATCACCACGCCTGCATCGGTGGTCGCGCATATCAAGTCGGGGCGTTTGCGTGCCTTGGCTGTCACCAGCCCAAAGCGTTTGACATCACTGCCTGATGTGCCCACGGCCACTGAAGCTGGCCTCAAAGGCTACGACCTTGATTCTTGGTTTGCCTTGTATGCACCTGCGGGCACGCCTGCAGCTGTTGTCCAGCAAATCAACGCAGAGGTGAACAAAATCTTGCAAAGCCCAGAGGTGCGTAAAAAGGCGGAAGACTCAGGCACAGCCGTAGAGGCCATGACGCCCGCACAACTGGGCGACTTCACCCGCAAAGAACTTGACTACTGGGGTCATGTGATCAAGTCAGCCAAGATCACGGCGGATTGATACCGCTCATTCGATGCGAATGCCTGCAGCTTTGACAAGTTGCGCGGCAGCCAGCGTTTCAGCATCTAAGTATTTTTCAAATGCATCTTGTTGCATGGGCATGGCCGCCGCGCCGAGTTTTTCTAGGCGGTCTTTCACGTCTGGCATCGCCAGCACACTCATGACACCTGCATGTAGTTTTTGCACGATGGGCTTGGGTGTTTTGGCTGTGACGAATAAGCCTACCCAAAATGTGTAGGCTGCGCTCGCGAAACCTGCCTCTGAAATGGATGGCACATTGGGCAGCAGTGGAGAGCGCGTTGCCGTGCTCACTGCCAAGGCTTGCAGACGACCGCTTTGGATCAAAGGCAAAGCAGACACCAGTGGCGCAAAGAACCAGTCAATGCGACCTGACGCAGTTTCAGTCAACGCTTCAGGTGTGCCGCGGTAAGGCACATGCTGTGCTTGTACACCCGCGGCCACGCGAAACTTTTCAGCATTCATGTGCGTGGCTGACCCATTGCCTGCCGATGCGTAGTTCAGCACGCCGGGTTGGGCTTTGGCTTTTGCGACTAAGTCGGCCACATCTTTGTAACCTTTGCTGGGTGACACCACGATCACGTTCGGCAAGCTTGCCAATGGGCTGATGCCGTCGAAGTCTTTCAAGGTGTCGTAGCTGAGCTTGGGGTAGAGCGCAGGGTTGACCACATGGCCAGAGCTATGAACCAACATGGTGTACCCGTCCGCTGGCGCTTTGGCCACTAGGGCTGCACCCACAGTGCCACCTGCACCTGTCTTGTTATCGATGACGATTTGTGCACCCAAGATGGGGCCGAGTTTTTCAGCCACAGTGCGCGCAATCACGTCAGTGCCACTGCCTGCGGTGAAGGGCACGATGAAGGTGATGGATTTTTCTTTCGGCCATTCCGATTGTGCAAAGCTGGGTAGTGATGAACCCGCTGCTAAAGCAGCGGCCCATTGCAGACTCTGTCGGCGTGTGAAGGGTGCGTTGTGCATGGTTTTGTCTCCTGTCGTTTGTTATCAAGTCAAGCAGCGGGGGGATCAAATGGCATGGCCAACAAGATCCGCGCTTCTTGTTGTGTGTGGTTGATGATTTGACGTTTCTCACCAGGTGCGAATCGGCATGAATCGAAGGTGTGTAGCACCTCTCTTGTCTCCACGCCGTCGAGCTCACTGACCAAGGTGAGTTCGCCTTGCAACACCACGTAATGTTTTTCAATCGGTGAGCTATCCAGCGATGTGTGGCCACCCGGTTTCAAAATAGACATGCCCATCCAAAGTTGAACAGCAGGGCCTGCTTCGCGTCCTTGCAGACGTAAACATTGCATGTCGAAGTGGTTAGGTGCGACGTATTCAGGCGCTTGGTCGAGTCGTGTGATGTTCATGGTGCGCCTGATGTTTAGGGGTTAAAGACCACGCGACGGCTCGCACCGCCTAGCACTTCTTTGTAGACAGCCAATACTTGATCGAGTGAGAACACAGCATTGGCACTCACTTCAAAGGGGTGCAACGTGCCCGCTTCAAAACCTGCACGCATGGCTTCCATGCGGTCGTTGGTTTCAATGCAATTGAGTGCCAAGGTGTCGATGCCCACATAGGTGTGCATGCCACGGTAGAACGTGAAAATGTCAAACGGCACAGGGCGTTCGATGGTGGAGATGAAGATTTGCGTGGCCCCTTTGGCCATGGCCTTGTTGGCCGCTTCAAAGTAAGGGCTGCCCACGGTGTTGAACACGATGTGTGCGCCTTTGCCATCACTCAACTCACGAATGCGTGCGGCCACGTCTTCGCTTTTGGCGTCGATGGTATGCACACCTTTGGAGGGACCATCCCATTCCCCGCCGCCGCGTCGCACCGCAATCACGTTCGCACCCGCCTGTGCTGCGAGCTGCACGGCTGCTTGGCCCACTTTGCCGTTGGCACCCATGATGGCCACGGTTTGTCCACGTTGCGGCATACCGCTGCGGCGAAACCCTTCATAGGCAGTGATGAAGGGCACCCCCACCGAGCCTGCTTCTTCAAAGCTCAAGTTCTTTGGCTTTTCGCGCAAGGCCGCTTCCGGTAACACCAACCAACCCGCATGTGAGCCATCACGCGTGATGCCCACATCGCCGCCCGAACCCCACACTTCTTTGCCCACCCATGCGCTGGGGCCGTCTACCACCACGCCTGCAAAGTCGCGGCCAGGTGTGCGCGGAAAAACCGCTTGCGGCATGATGCCCAGCGCTGCTTTGACATCACTCGGGTTCACGCCTGCGCTGCGCACGCGCACCAAGGCTTCGCCTTTTTGCAAAGCAGGGGGGGATTGTTTTTCAATGGTGGGTGACAGCTCGTCCGCAGAGGCTGCTTTGACGTTCACGCGCACGGCGCGCAAGTCTTCTTTGTGAATCGACATTCTTTGTGTTCCTTTGGTGTGGTTCAAGCGCGGCTAGGCAAGTTCAACATGACGCGTGCTTCGCGTGAGTTGGCCAGTTCGCCACCTAAGTCGTGGATGATGCGTTTGGCTTTGGTCACCAACTCAGCGTTGCTCTTGGCGAGCACGCCTTTTTCCAAATAGATGTTGTCTTCCATGCCCACGCGGATATGGCCACCTGCCAACCACGCTTGAGCGACGACGGGGAATTCAAATCGGCCAATGCCAAATGCTGACCAGATGGCACCTGCAGGCAGCAAGCTGCGTGCATACATCAAAGTTTCAGGAGAGGATGAAAAACCGTACTTCACCCCTGTCACGAACGTCCACATGCCAGGACCGTCGAGCGTGCCATCAGCAATCAGATCGCGTGCCAAATGCATGTCGCCCGAATCAAAAATTTCCAGCTCAGGTTTCACGCCAGCTTCACGCATGACCTTGGCCATGATGCGTACATTGCGCGGTGTGTTGATGACCACATCGCCACCCGAGTTCATGGTGTTGAGGTCGAGCGAGCACACATCAGGTTTCAAAACGCGCACATGCTCTACACGCTTTTCCGGCTGCACCAAGGTCGAACCGGGCGCTGCCACACGCGGATCATCCACGCTGGGCACAAAGCGACCGCCTGGGCCTGTGGTGAGGTTGATGATCAGCTCTGGATTGGCACGACGCACTTGGTCAAACACTTCACGGTAGAGCTCTAACGCCATCGAGGGCTTGCCCGTTTTCGGATCGCGCACATGGATGTGCACGGCTGCTGCGCCCGCCTCGGCGGCGGCCAAGCATTCATCCGCAATTTGCGTGGGGGTGACAGGCAGATGCGGCGTTTGATCTGGCGTGGTGATGTTGCCGGTGACGGCACAAGTGAGGAATGTTTTTTGGCTCATATCGTTTGCACTTTCAAATCACAGGTGACGACCACCATCGACCACGATGCGCGTGCCCGTGACATAACGCATGGTGGTGGCACAGGCTTGGACCACGGCAGCCACATCGTCTGCCGTACCGATGCGACGCAATGGAATGGTGGGGGCTACTTTGTCATTGAAGTCCGCACCTCGGCCTGGCACAAAGGTGGAGTCGACCACGCCGGGCGAGACCGAGATGACGCGCACGAACGGCGCAAAGGCTTTGGCCAGTGCATCACCCACCACATCGATGCTCGCCTTGGCGGCCACATAGGCCAAGTTGCTGCCCGTGCCTGTGAAGCCTGCAATGGACGAGATGTTGACGATCAAACCATCTTCTGATTTTTTGAGCAAAGGCATGAAGGCGCGAATGGTGGCCATCACACCGCGAAAGTTGACTTTCAAAATATCGTCAATCAAGTCGTCGCTCAACGCGTCTAAATCGGCAGCAGGCACGGCTTTGGTGTAACCCGCGCTGTTGACCAAAATGTGGACCACGCCACAAAGGTTCGCCACTTGATCTGCCACTGCATGCAGCGAGTCACTGTCGGTGACTTGGGCTTTGAAGCTCAGGTGCCCCGAGCCTGGCAAAGCAGCTGCTTTGGCCGCCGCTGATTCTGGTGCTTCTGAGTTGTAGAGCAGTACACAACGTGCGCCCAGTTTGGCCAAGCGCTGCGCGCAGGCCAAACCAATGGCGCCCGTGCCTCCGGTGATGACGGCGACTTTGCCGGTTAAAGAGTCTGTGGGTTCGAAGCTAGAGGTCATGGTGTCTTTGGATACGAGAGGGTCAAGGGATGGGTGGGTGAGGGAAAGTCATCTCACCCTCAGTCAAGTGAAAGTCATGGGTGAGCGTGGCGTGAGTTTTTCCATCTGTGACGTGTTCTTGGAAGTGACCGACCAAAGGTGCAGTCACACCAAACACGGGATCACTGGTGAGGTTGTCATCGCCATCAGCAAATACTTGGGTGATCAGCACTTTGTGGCCCGGCGTAGACACCATGAAGTGCAAATGGGCTGGCCGGTTAGGGTGGCGTAGTTGAGCGCGCAGTAAATCGCCACATGGACCGTTGGTGGGGACGGGGTAGCCAGCAGGACGCACAGTTTTGAAAAAGTAGGCGCCGTGCGCATCAGTTTTGAAACGTCCGCGTAGGTTCATGTTTTCTTGCGCGTCATCTTGGTTCTCATACAAGCCGATAGGGGAGGCGTGCCACACGTCCACCGTGGCATTGGCTAGAGGTTTGCCGTGCTTGTCGTACACCACGCCACGCACTTCGAGCGGTATGCCATGCGTGTTGCCGCGGGCAATGTTGGCGCCTGCTTCGCAAAAAGGGGCGTTTGCACGCCAGAAGGGGCCCAGCAAAGCGGCGTGTGAAGCAGCTTCAGCTTGGGCATGTGCATCGGTGTGATTGGCAGGGTTGTTAAGCACAGCCACCAAGGAAGACACGCCTAGTAAGTCTGCAGCCAAGATCACTTCGTTGGTTTTTTCGCCTGTGGCTTGACCGATGTCGATCAAAAATTTCACAGCACGTTCAAACTCTTCTTCTGTGACTTGCGTCTCCAAAATAAAAGCATGCAAGTGCGAGGTGAGTGAGGCCATCAGTTCACGCAAGCGGGCATCGGGTGTGCGCGACATGGCTTGAATGACCAAAGGCAAGATGGATTCGGGCGTGGTGGGGAGCGTCACGTTTGACATGGTTGTGTCCTGTTATGCGCGTCCGAGGATGCGCTGCGCATTGCGGCTTTCAATGGCGGTGAGGTCGTTCATGCTGAAGCCCATGGCCATGAGGCCTTTCACATGGTCGAGCGAGGTGCGGTAGGGGAAGTCTGTGCCAAACACAACTTGCGACACATCGACCAAATTCAGCAGCGACAGCAATGCACCGGGGTGCGACGCTTGTGCCGTGTCGTAGTAGAAGCTGCGCAAGGTGGGCAGCACTTGTTCGCTGGGCAAGATCTTGCCAAAGTTGGCATTGAGCTTGGGCAACATGACGAGGCGCTCCACCAAGAACGGCATCGTGCCGCCTGCATGCGAGAAGATGAACTTGATGTCTTTGCAGCGCGTGGCCGTGCCACTGAACAGCAAGCTGGTGATGGTGCGCGTGGTATCTGTGGCGAACTCGATGGTCGAGCCCGGGACGCCCTCTTGCAAGTTTTGACAACACTGCGTGTTAGACGGGTGGGTGTAGACGATCAGCTTGCGACGGTTGATCTCGTCCATGATGGGCGCGAACGCTTTGTCGCCCAGCCATTTACCGTTGTAGCTGGTCAGCATGGCAATGCCGTTGGCTTTGAGCACGTCGCAGCTGTAGGCAATTTCAGCCAGTGCGCCATCCACATCCAGCATGGGCAGCGTGGCAAAGAAACCAAATTGGTTGGGGTAATCGCGGGCGAGTTGCGCACCGTATTCGTTGCTGATGCGTGCCATGCTGCGCATGGTGGCCACATCACCAAAGCCTGCCGCTGGCGTGGTGGGCGAGGTGAGGGTGTAGGTCACGCCTGCTTTGGCCATGTCGTCCATGGTTTTGTTGAGCGACCAGTTGCGTGCAGGTGGCTCGGCCAGTTTGCGCGTTTCTAGTTCTTTCAAAAACGCAGGGGCCCACACATGGTGATGCACATCCACCAACGCGCGCTTGGCCTCTGCCGGCATGGGGGCATCTTTGGAGGTGGTGGCACACGAGGGCAATACGGTAGCGGCGGTAGCCGTGAGCAGGCCGGTTAGAAAACTGCGGCGCGGTGCGCAGTGGTTGCAAGAACTGTCGGTGGTGGTGTGAAACATCGAAGCCTCCTAGGTATTTGAGTTACTGCGTGAAGTCCACACGCGTGGCCAGCTTTTTATTCATTGCGATTTCGTCTGCGATGACTTTGCTGAACTCAGCAGGCGTTGAACCTACTGTGGCAAATCCTTGCTCAGCAAACGCGCGCTTGATCTCTGGATCCTCTAAAAGTTTGCTCACTTCATTGCGCATGCGCGTGACGTGTTCAGTGGGTACGCCCGCTGGAAACCAAAAGCCATACCAAGGTGTGTAGACAAAGCCCTTCACTGCGGCCTCGTCAATGGTGGGCACATCTGGCAATTCGCTCCAACGCTTGCGCGCGGTGATGGCCAAGGCTTTGAGCTTGCCAGCCTTGATCAATGGCAAGACAGCGGTGGGTGCACCAATGACAAAGTCGATGCGACCTGCCACCAAATCGTTGAGCGATTGGCTCACGCCTTTGAAGGGCACGTGGGTCATTTTCACATCCGCGCTGGTGCATAAAAACTCGGCGGCAAAGTGCATCACATTGCCTACGCCACCAGAACCGAAGGTGTATTTGCCGGGGTTGGCCTTGGCATCGGCCAACAACTCTTTCAAGTTTTTCACAGGAAGGTCAGGGCGTGCGGCCACCACAAAGCCCACGCTGTTGGCGACCAAGGTGATGGGCGCGAAATCTTTGAGGGGGTCGTAGGGCAAGCTCGCTGACACCACGGGCAAGCTGGCGTGACTGGATGATGTGTTGAGCATCGTGTAGCCATCAGGGGCAGACTTAGCCACCACGTCAGTACCTATGGCACCGCCTGCACCGGCTCGGTTGTCAATGACGACAGGTTGCCCTAGGCTTTGCGCCAAGCGGGGGCCCAGTGTGCGTCCAATGAAATCCATCGGACCACCCGCCGCATAAGGGATGACCATCTTGATGGGGTGATTGGGGTAGTCGCGTGCAGCGCTGGGTTGCGCCATGCTGGGCAAGGAGCAAACGCACAGGGCGAGGGCGCCCAGTGTGTGGATTAATTTCATGCGGTTCCTTTTTTGCCCAAGCCTTGCTTGATGCGTTCTGGGGTGAAAGGCAATCTGCGAAAACGCACACCTGTTGCTTCAAATACAGCGTTGGCCAATGCCGCGCTGGTGGGCCCTTGTGATGCTTCACCGGTACCCAAGAACGGTGCGCCGGGACGGTTGATCAGCACCACGTCCACAGGTGGCACTTCTGAGAAAGTGAGGATGGGGTAGCTGTTCCAGTCGGTGGACAAAATTTGCGTGTCATCAAATTTCACTTCTTCTTTCAGTGACCAGCTCAAAGACTGAATCAAGCCGCCTTCAATTTGGTTGCTCACACCATCTGGGTTGACGATGTGTCCTGTGTCGGCAGCAGCGACAGCGCGCAACACACGAATGCGTCCGCTGCGTGGATTGACTTCCACCTCTAAGGCCACCGCACAGTAGCCGGCGATGTTTTTGTAACGCGCAAAACCAATACCGCGACCTCGGTTGGGTGTTTTCTTCCAACTGCTCCAACCAAACTTTTCTGCTGCTTTTTGCAACACGTCGCGTGCACGTTCGTCTTTCAAGAAACGCAGGCGATAGGTGATCGGATCCACTTGGGCCGCCAAAGCCAACTCATCGATGAAGGACTCAATCGCAAACACGTTGGCATACGCACCCAAGCCGCGTGTGGACGACACACGCACAGGCATGTCGGTGATGAAATGCGTCAGTACCTTGTGTCCTGCAAAGTCATACAAGGCAATGCCATTGCGGTCTGCCGCGTAGTTAGGAGGGCCACCGTTGGTGGGTACAGGTTGAGTGAAAGGTTTTTCGAGGTAGCGAGCCGAGAGTAAGTTGCCAGGTTCGCCACCAGGGCGTGTGCCATGAGGTGTGGACCAAATTTGCATGTCCCAATCGAGTACGTTGCCGTTGGCATCGACCCCCGCTTTGGTTTGAATCACCATCGCAGAGCCATAGGGCTCCCATTTGTGTTCTTGCTCACGTGTGTATTGCAAGCGCACGGGCTTGCCCGGTGCTGCCATGGCAAGAAGTGCTGCATCGGCAGCCGCATCGTCTGCCATGTTGTGGCCATAGCAACCCGCACCTTGCATGTGTTGGCAGCGTACCTTGCTGGGATCAAGGCCCAGCATCTTGGCGATCGCCATGCCCGTTTCAAACACCGATTGGCTGTGCGTTTGAATCAGCATCACACCATCAGAGCCCATCGTGGCAATGGCCGCCGATGTACCGATGGAGGCGTGCATGTGGTACGGACGGTAGTAGGTAGCTTCGATGGTTTTAGCAACCGCTTCGCCACCTAGGCGTGGCTGCACTTTGGTGTCGATGACGCGGTTGGGCTTGGTATTGCGCAGCCAATCAAAAATGCCTTCGTGTGTGGGCAGTTTCTTTTCAATCTCCCATTTCGCAGCAGCGTTCAGAGCGTTGGCGGCTGCCAGGGCTTGTTCTTCGCGCTGGGCAATCACACCTAAGAAACTGCCATTACGCACCACTTTGATGACGCCTGGCATTTTTTGCGCACTGGCTGTGTTCACCGATAGCAGCTTGGCGGCATAAGTGGGCGGGCGAACGATATGGCCAAACAGCATGCCCTCTGGGCGATGCTCTTGCAAAAACTTCGCTTCACCAAGCATCTTGGGTGTCAAGTCAATGCGGTGCACGGGCTGGCCAATGTAGCGGTGTTGGTCGGCTGATTTGGGTTTCACCGAGCCTGTGGCATCTCGGTCTAGGGCTGCACCATGCACCAAGTCCCAATATGCAATGTTGCTGCCGTTGGCTGCTAAGACTTTGCCATCTTGTACTGTCAAGTTTGCCACGGGCTGTTGGAGTTTTTCTGCGGCGAGCCCGAGCAAGATGGCACGCACTTCTGCCGAGGCGTATTGCACTGCTGTGGCGCAGTAAGGCATCGAGAATGAACCTGCAGTCACACCTTCATTCGGCACCAATGCGGTGTCTCCTGAAATGACTTGAACGCGCTTGAAGTCGATGTCTAGCTCATCGGCACAAATCTGCGTGACCGCTGTCAAGATGCCTTGGCCCAATTCAACCTTGCCCACCAGCAGTGTGACCGTTTGATTGGCGTTCACACGTAGCCATGCGCTGAGTTTGCGGTTGCTTTGCAAATCGCCAGGCAAGCGAGGTTTGCCATCTGCAGCTTGCGACAAAGCACTGTCCAGCGGAATGGCAAATGCCAGCGAGAGATAGCCTGTTGTTTTTAAAAAGGCACGACGGTTGGTTGGCAATTGCTGGTGCATGCTTATGCCTCCTTCGCGGCGCGCAAGACAGCACGCACGATGCGGTTGTGTGCGCCGCATCGGCACAAGTTGCCATCGAGCGCGGTGCGCACTTCTGCATCGGTTGGATGCGGGTTACGGTCGAGCAAGGCTTGCGCCTGAATGATCATGCCCGACGTGCAGTACCCGCATTGCGCGGCTTGTTCATCTATGAAGGCTTGCTGCAGGCGATTGGGTTTGTCGCCTTCTTTCATCCCTGCGAGCGTGGTGACACTGCGCCCAGCAACACTCGATACGGGGGCAACACACGACTTGATGGGATTGCCATCCACCATCACCAAGCATGCGCTGCATTGCGCTTTGCCGCATCCAAACTTCGTACCGTTGATTTGCAAATCGTTGGCCAGCACATTCAACAGGGGTGTGCTGTTGTGTGCGGTACTGCGAACGTTTTGCCCGTTGAGGGTGAACTGAACCATGCAAGGCTCCTGCTGGATGGGATGGCGGCATCCTATCGACAGCTTGTTTGCATGTGAGTCACCATGGCTACACGAGGGCCACGGCTTGGTACTTACCCGAGGTTAAGGCGCAGCAAATTGCTCGGTGCCCACAATGCCAATTTTGGTCAGGCCCTGTCGTTGAGCGCTGGCCAACACACCTGCCACGGCTTCGTATTTGGCTTTACCTTGGGCCTTGATGTGCAGCTCGGGTTGCGGCTCTTGGGCTCTGGCTTCTAGCAGCAACGCATCGAGTGCAGCTCGGTCAGCCAAAGGCTTGCCGTTCCAGTTGACGACGCTGCGTGCGTCTACATCGATGCGAATCACATGGGGTTTCTTGGTTTGCGGCGTGGCGCTTTGCGGCATGTCGAGGTTGACCGAATGCAGCTGCACGGGGATGGTGATGATGAGCATGATGAGCAGCACCAGCATCACGTCGATCAATGGCGTGGTGTTGATGTCCATCATCACTTCGGGTTCGTCTTGGTTTTGAAGATTCATCGCCATGGTTATTTTCCCTGTGGGTCCGTTACGAACCTCACCTTAGTCAACCCCGCCACCTGCGCGGCATAGAGCACGCGACCCACCGCTTCAAAGTCGGTTTTGGCATCGCCACGAATTTGCACTTCGGGCTGTGGCGTTTTCTCGGCAAAGGTTTGCAGCTGCTTGATCAGGTCTGCATTGCTGCGCACTGGCGCGTCATACAAATACGCTTGGCCTTGCGCGTTGACCGACAAGATGATGTTGTCGGGCTTGGTCTCGCGGGGCTGTTGCACTTCATGAGGCAGTTCGACTTTGACAGAGGTGGTCACCACCGGAATGGTGATGAGAAAGATGATGAGCAGCACCAACATCACGTCCACCAAAGGCGTGGTGTTGATGGTGGTCAACAACTCTTCATCGCCCTCACTGGGGCCTAGGTGCATGGCCATGTTTTATTTTTGCGTTGAAGCTGATTCAGCAGAACCTAAAAGCACCGCATGCAAGTCAGCGCCAAAGGCATGGACTTCTTCCATCGCCACTTTGTTGCGACGCACCAACCAGTTGTAGCCCAACACCGCAGGCACGGCAACAGCCAAACCAATGGCGGTCATGATGAGCGATTCGCCCACAGGGCCTGCCACTTTGTCGATGCTGGCTTGGCCCGACATACCAATCTTCACCAGCGCGTTGTAAATGCCCCAGACCGTGCCGAACAAACCCACGAACGGTGCGGTAGAACCCACAGTGGCCAACACGGCCAAGCCATCTTGCATGCGGCTTTGCACGTTGTTCATGGCGCGCTGGATACTCATGGTCACCCAGTCGTTGAAGTTGATCGAGCCCAACAAGCCTGTGTGCTTGCTCGCACCTTCCAAGCCTTTTTCAGCGATGAAGCGAAAAGGGCTGTCTGCCTCTAAGCCATCTGCGCCTTGACGCACATTGCCAGCATTCCAAAAGTTGTCTTGCGCGGTTTGGGCATACCGCATCACACGGTTTTGCTCGGCCAGTTTGGTGAAGATCACATACCAACTGCCCATGCTCATGATGACCAAAATCAGCAGCGTGGCTTTGGCCACTACATCGCCTTGCGCCCATAGGGCTGACAACCCATAGGGGTTCTCAACGGCTTCTTCAGCGAAAGCACTTGCGCAAAAGGTCAGTGTTGAGAGAGCAGCAGCTGCGCGTGTGAAGGTGTGTTGCAACATGGGGTTTCCTTGTGACTGACTTTGTGTGTGTGCGGCGCTTATTCCAAGCGCCAGGTGTATTTGATGCTGGCCCAGCTTTGCTCAGGCTTTCCATCCACCGTGCCTGGACGGAACTGGCATTTGGAGAGGGCATTGCGGGCGGCTTCGTCTAAGCGGTTGAAGCCCGATGTTTTTTCAATGTCGGCTTGAATGACCTTGCCATCCATGCCAATCAAAAACTTCAGCGTGACCGTGCCTTCTTCTTCCATGCGGCGTGATGCGCTGGGGTAATCGGGTTTGGCGCAGTGCGCACCGGCTTGAATGACGGCGCCTGTGCGAATGGCTGGCGTGGCAGGTGCAGCAGCAGGTGGCGTGGGTGCTTGGGTGATGGCAGGTGCCGTGCTGGTGGGCGCAAGCGGCGGTGGGGCGGGTGTTTTGGGTGGTGGCGTTTTAGGCGCGGGCGCAGGTGGCGGGGCTTCGGACATCAACACCGCTTCGACCGTGTTCTCGGTCATGCGCACCACTTTGCGCGCCAAGCCAGATGCAATCGCCCATAGCAATAACGCATGCAGAAGCAACACCAAAGCAATACCCGTGAGGTGCTTGCGAGGGGAGCGTTGGCGCGCAGCGTAAGGTAAAACCGCCACAGTAGAGAGGGGCTGTGCTGATGCTGCGGTTGAAGAGATCGAGTGAGACAAACGAGGATGGTCTGAAAGTTTCACTGATTTTAGGCGGGCTGCATATTGCGCTTTATGCAGCCTGTGTAAAGCATCACAACCTTTGCATAGATGGCAAAGGTTGTGGCAAGTCTTAGACCTGCTTCATGCCGCCTTTGATCTTGCCGCCGCGTTCGATTTCGATTTCGCCGTAGGTCACATCGCCTGTGACCTTGCCAGTGCTACGCACAATCAGCACGTTTTTGCTGGTGATGGACTCATTCAATTCACCTTTGACGTCGATGAACTCGGCTTCTGTCGTGCCAGTCACTACGCCAGAGGCACCAATCAATACATCTTTGGCGACCAAGTCACCTTCGACCGTGCCGGAAATGATGGCTTGGTTAGGGGCGCTGATGGAGCCTTTGAACACCACACCGGTGCCAATGAAAATGCTTTTGTCTTTGGTGCCTTCGCTCATGGTCGAATCTTTCAGAAAATGACGATATCTGATAGTTTATATTGCTATTGTTAATTTAAACAAAAAAATACGCTAACTAGCGTATGTTTTTGTCATCATTCAATTTTTTGGAAACAAAGCTTATGAAAGTTGTTGTCGTTGCCAACCCAAAAGGCGGTGCAGGTAAATCCACTTTGGCGACCAATATTGCAGGTTATTTTGCCTCGCGCGGCCACCGTGTGATGTTGGGCGATGCAGATATGCAGCAATCCTCTAGGTTTTGGTTGCAACAACGTCCGGCCACGCTACCTCCCGTGACGACTTGGGAACTTGAAGCAGGTCAAGTGCCGACTGCCAAACCTCCCAAAGGCACCACACATGTGGTCATTGACACGCCTGCAGGGCTGGGTGGGGCTGCCTTGAAAGCGTTGGTGCATCATGCCGACAAGGTGGTTGTTCCCTTGATGCCGGGTGTGTTCGATATGCAGGCCACCCATGCCTTTTTGATTGAGTTAACCCAACTCACCCGTAAGCTGCCGACCAAGGTGGGTGTTGTGGGCAACCGAGTCGATGCGCGAACCATCGCATCGACTCGGTTGCATGAATTTGCTGAATCGTTGCATGTGCCCGTGTTGGGCTATTTGCGTGACACACAGTATTACTTGCACATGGCGGCACACGGCTTGTCGATGTTTGACATCACACCAACGCAAATTGAAAAAGACTTAGAGCAGTGGGAGCCTATCTGCCATTGGCTCGACAAAAACTGAATGTTGACGAATGTGGCTCAGGCTGTGCTTGCGGCGCCATGGACACACATAAATTTTAAGTTGCACCAAGCAACCCCTGGCCGGTCATAAAAAAACCCGCCAATTTGGCGGGTTTCCAGAGCCTTTCGGCTGATTCGTGAAGCCGAATCAGTGGTTGTCTGTCAACTGGTCCAAGATCGCTGGGTTCTCCAGCGTCGAGGTGTCTTGTGTGATCGCCTCGTTCTTGGCCAAGCTACGCAGCAAGCGGCGCATGATCTTGCCGGAGCGGGTCTTGGGCAAGTTGTCGCCGAAGCGGATGTCTTTTGGCTTGGCGATGGGGCCGATTTCTTTGCCCACGTGGTCGCGCAAGATTTTGGCAATCGCTTTGGCTTCGTCGCCCACAGGACGTGGACGCTTCAACACCACGAAGGCGCAGATGGCTTCGCCAGTGGTGTCGTCAGGACGACCCACCACAGCGGCTTCAGCCACCAACTCGGTGCAGCTCACCAAAGCTGATTCGATTTCCATCGTGCCCATGCGGTGGCCGGACACGTTCAACACGTCGTCGATACGGCCCGTGATGGTGAAGTAGCCAGTTTTTTCGTCGCGGATCGCGCCGTCGCCAGCCAAGTAGTACTTGCCTTTGAATTCTTCTGGGTAGTAACTCTTCACGAAACGGTCTGGGTCACCCCAAATGGTGCGAATCATCGAAGGCCATGGGCGCTTGACCACCAAGATACCGCCTTGACCGTTTGGCATGTCGTGGCCAGCTTCGTCCACCACAGCAGCTTGTATGCCGGGGAAGGGCAAGGTGCAAGAGCCGGGAACCATCGGTGTCACGCCTGGCAGAGGGGTGATCATGTGACCACCGGTTTCTGTTTGCCAGAAGGTGTCGACGATGGGGCAACGGCTGCCGCCCACGTGCTTGTAGTACCACTCCCAAGCGGCTGGGTTGATCGGCTCGCCGACCGAGCCCAACAAACGCAGGCTAGAGAGGTCGAAGCTCTTGGGATGCACAACATCGTTGGCTTCAGCAGCTTTGATCAATGAACGGATCGCTGTGGGCGCTGTGTAGAAGATCGAGACTTTGTGGTCTTGGATCATCTTCCAGAAGCGGCCAGCGTCTGGGTAAGTAGGCACGCCTTCGAACACGATTTCAGTGCCGCCCAAAGCCAATGGGCCGTAGGTGATGTAAGTGTGGCCTGTGACCCAACCGATGTCGGCGGTACACCAGAACACGTCGTTGGCTTTCAAGTCGAAGGTCCACTTGGTGGTCAATGCTGCGTGCAGCAAGTAACCGCCGGTGCTGTGTTGCACGCCTTTTGGCTTGCCAGTCGAACCTGATGTGTAGAGCAAGAACAGGGGGTGCTCAGCGCCGACCCATTCTGGTTCGCAAGTGGTGGCTTGTTTGTCAGCCACGTCGCTCATCCATTGGTCACGGCCAGCAGCCATGGCGATGTCGCCACCGGTGCGCTTGACCACCAACACGTTCTTCACAGAGTCGCAGCCGCCCAAGGTGAGGGCTTCGTCGACGATGGCTTTCAAGGGCAGGTGTTTGCCACCGCGCACTTGTTGGTCAGCGGTGATGATGGCCACAGCGCCTGTGTCTTCGATGCGGTCACGCAAAGACTGGGCAGAGAAGCCGCCGAACACCACAGAGTGAGTAGCGCCGATACGGGCACACGCTTGCATGGCGGCCACGCCTTCGATCGACATGGAGATGTAGATCATCACGCGGTCGCCTTTTTTCACGCCGATGGATTTCAAGGCGTTGGCGTATTGGCAAGTCTTGGCCAGCAATTGGCTGTACGTGGCTTTGGTCACTTCGCCGCCGTCGGCTTCGAAGATGATGGCGGTCTTGTCGCCCAAGCCTTTTTCAATGTTGCGGTCCAAGCAGTTGTAAGAGGCGTTCAATGTGCCGTCTTCGAACCACTTGAAGAAAGGTGCGTTGCTCTCGTCGAGTACTTTGGTGAAGGGGGTCTTCCAGCTCAGCAGTTCGCGTGCTTGCTCAGCCCAAAAGCCTTCGTAATCTGTTTCTGCTTTTTTGCACAAGGCTTCGTAGGCGGCCATGCCTGACACGTTGGCTTGTTTTACGAACTCAGCTGATGGCTGGTGAATGGTGATGTCGCTCATGAACCGGTCTCCTCTTATATGGCGGTATCTGTCAAAACCCTGTGACTGTGGAACTAGGCTCTTACAAGGGTCTGACTTAGACAGTGCTGACAAACCCTTGCCTTTGGTTTTGATCAGTTTTGAGCGTCAGTTGGCATCAAGTCAGCCAAACTCAGGTGAATCCCTAGGTGCTGATCAATGAAGTGGCGTGCCGTGTCCTGCCAACCACCCAGCTCGGATTCGTAGTGCAGCAGGCCTGGGTCGTCCAGCTGGCCGTCGTTGAAGTCCAGCGTGGTGGGGAAGCGCAGCTGGAAGAGTTCGTACTCGTTTTGGTAAAGCTTGGGCGCTTGCTTGGCGTTGTGTGCAATGGCACGCAGCCGACCTTGGTGGCTCCAGTCGCAAAACAAGATGTTGCCCATGCGCAGCATCAAGACGCATTGGTTGGGCGCGATCTTGCCCAAGATCTTGGCGTAGCTCAGCTCGCCTGTGGGGTCAATTTTTTGCAGCTCTTGCACCGCTTGCTCGCCCAAGGCAATCCAAGCTTCCAAGATGTGGCCAGCGTGGAAATACGCCTCCCAAAAACGGCGGCGGTAAGGGCCAATGTCGTCTTCGGTGTGCCGCAAGATTTCAAAAAACGCATCCATGGTGCGGCTGGTCAGCCAGCGGCTGGCGGTTTCTATCGCTTCGCGGCGCACGCCCAGCCAGCCCGCGTGGTTGTGGCGCGGGTCGCCCAAGGTGCGCAGCAGCTCGGACAGCAGCGCGTTCTTGATGTCTTGCGGCGGGTTGCGATCAAACCAAGGCGAGAGCAGGCTGTAGGCAAACTCGTCGCGGCACAACGGGTAGCGCAGACGCTGCGTGGGTTGGCCGATGTCGTGCATGGCCCATTCGCACATGCGCTTCACATAGCCAATGGTGCTGCGTATGTCTTCGGGCGCTTGCAAGGCTTCTAAAAACGCTTGCTTACAAAAGTTGTTGAGCCAAAAGCCTTGGGTCAGCGCATGACGCTCTTGCCATTGCGCCAGTGTTTTGTCGGCGGGCATGCCCAGAATGTCATTGGCCACATGCACGGGGCCATTGAGCGGGTCCAGCACATCGAGGGTGGTGATGAGGCGCTCTAGGCCATTGGCTTCGGTCTCTGACAACGAGGCCAACACGCGTGGGTCTAAAAAGAACATGCGTGCCGTGTGGGCCAACTTCAAGAATACGGGGTTCTCTGGGTTGAAGCCCTGCAAATAGGTGTGCAGCAAACCACGGCCCCACTTGAGTGGGCGGCGAGCGGCCAGTGCCTCGGGCACGGCCACTTCAAAGTAACGGTCGGTCAGTGGCGTGTGGGTGTGCAGGCCGCGCTCGGCATCGAGCCACAGTGCGTAGGGAATGTGTCGCCAATCGCGCTGGCGCGGTGCGCTGCTGTTGGGCGCAAACTGCACGCGCTCAAACGCGCTGTAGGTGCGCTCGCCCACGGTGCGCAAGTCGGGGTCTTTGCCAAAGCCACCGCCGCGCTTGGTGCGCGCAGCATGGGCCAGCTGGTCAAAGTCTCGCGGCAGGGGAGTGAAGAACTCGTGCATGTGTTTAGCGGACCGTCTCTTGCATCTTCTTCAAGGTGCTGCTCGGGCCTTTAGCCGCACCGGTGTCTGTGGGCTGAAACGCCAACACAAAGCGCAGTTCCACACGGCGGTTTTGCGTGTCGTTGTCTTTGCTGCTCGGGCGCTCGTCAGCATAAGAGCTGATGCCAAACACCGGCTGCTCGCGTTCGTTGCGGTAGCTTTGCATACCTTCCGAGCCCAGCACTTTGTACACCGCGCGCGCGCGGTCTAGGCCTAAATGCCAGTTGTTGTAATCGCCGCGGTGCAGCGGCACAGAATCGGTGTGGCCTTCAATCAGGATGGTTTCAATCTCCACCTGTTGCGGGTTGGGCGGGCAGTCGTCTGGCAGGCGGCGGCGTTGTGAATAGATGTAGCAAGGCAAGACTTGTTGCAGTTGCTCTGCCGATTGGCGCAGCGTGCGCACGCCCAAGCCCTCTAGCTCGGCGCTGCCGCGTGCAAACAAGGTGTCGGCAGGCAAGCTGATGACGCCCGACACTTGGTTGATCGTTACCGGCACACCTGCGTTTTGCAGCTTGGTGCCAATGGTGTGCACCACGGTGGCCAGTGGGTCGGCGGGGGGCTCGGGCGGCTGCTCGGGCTTGCGTGAGAGCAGCACCATCACCATCACGATGAAGATGAACAGCAGGCCAATCATCAAGTCACTGGCCGAAGCCATGTAACCCGACTCTTCCACCTGCTCGTTGGTGGCTGCGGTGTTGCGGCGTGTTTTGATGAACATGATCTAGGCGCGCTGCTTTATGCCTTGGGTGGCAACGCGTCGATGAACTCGTCCAACACTTCTTCCAGGTTGGTGATGCTGCCGCTGAGTTGGTTCACCGCGCTGGCCAAGTGTTGGTCCATCTTGATGTGCAGGTCGGAAATTTGCGTGCTGTAGCCCGACACACCTTTGGTCAGTGCATCCACGGTGCCGGTGAGTGCTTTTTGTGCGTCTTGCAAATGCGTTCTCACATGGCCCAGTGCTTCTTCGGCTGACACTGCGCTTTGTTTGAGCGTGTCCACGGTTTGACCCAAGGCTTGGTTCATCGGAATCAAGGCTTCTTTAAAGTCAGTGGCCGCCGCACGCTGCAAGCCCACTGCGCCTTCGATGGCGTTGGCGCTGTCTTTGAACTTCTCCGCCGTTTGGTCAATGCGTTCCACCGTGCCTTGCAAGCCCGACATCGCGCCTTGCACCGTTTGAACGGTTTGGCCCAAGTTACCCAGCAGTGTTTCGAGTTTTTGCGTGCCAGTTTGGCCCATGGCGCTGGCGCGGGCCAGTGACGCATCCAACTCGGTGATGGTGGTGCGGGTGTTTTGAATGGTTTGCGACAACGTGCCCACTGCATCACCAAACGAGGCGAGGCCCGTCGAGATGCCTTGGGTCAATGTTTCGCCCGCTTTGCTCAGCTCGACCGCCGCTTGGCTGCCAGCATTGCCAAAGCTTTGGCTGGAGGTTTGAATGCTGTCGGCCAGTTGGGCCAGCTTGTCAAACGCGGGCTGCATATTGCGTGAGAGGGCGTCGCCAATCGCGTTGGCAAAGTCGCCCTCGAAGCGGCGCAGTTGGCTCACCTGTGAACGGTTCTCGTCCAAGATGTCTTGGAACAACGCCAGCTGCATGCGCACGCTGGCTTCGGCCGCGTTGTCGGGCACTCGTGCGCGCAGCGTGTGGCAGAGTGTGTCGATGCTGGACTGCAAGTTTTCCAGCGCCACTTTGGCGCGCCAGTTCCACACCAGCGAACACAACAAGCCTGCGATAGAGGTGATGAACTTACCGCCTGCTGTGGCTATGAGCGACTGCAACGCTTGGTCTTGCTGACGTGCCGACACATCCAACGCATTGAGCGCCAAGCCCGCTTGCTGCAACGCCACCGCCAAGAAGATGAAGGTGCACATCAAACCAAAACCAATCAGCAAATTGGGCATGGTCTCGAACAAGGCCAAGTTCATGCGGCCACCGAGCACGCTGCGCACCGTCCATGTGTCGGCGTGACTGCGAAAGCTGTAGCTGCCGTGACTGTTATTAGGGCCTTGGCTTACACCGTGTTGGCTGGGTAGGTCTATCAGGCCCGCTTCGGTTTCGCGTAGCAAGAACTTCAGCTCGTTGTCGGTGGTTTTGGTCTCGGCCAGGGCCAGTGCTTCACGGCTGCTGCCGTTGTGTGCGCCAAGGCGGGCATCCAGCCCCACTACCTCGGCACGCACTTGGCGAATGCGCGAAGCCCACACGCCGAAGCTGATGAGCGAGAACACAAAAATCACGGCCGCGATGGCCAGTGGCACAGCCAACTGTTCGAGTTGGGCGAGGTATTGATTCGTAGGCATGCCTCTATTGTGAACAAGTCTGAGGCACTACTTGCCAAGTGCGGCTGAAGCGGTTGTTCAGTCGCCCAAACCACCGCTGCGCAACACGCGCCGCGCACACCCATTCCACAACACACCCAGCTGCGGGGCCCACATCGTGAGGCGCTGGCGTGCGCGCGTCAGCCCGGTGTATACCAGCTCACGCGTGAGCACGGGCGACTCTTGTGCGGGTATGACCAACAGCACATGCGTGAATTCCGAGCCTTGCGATTTGTGCACCGTCATGGCAAACACGGTTTCCACACTGTCAAGCCTCGAGGGCATGACCCAACGCACGCCACCATCCACCGCAGGGAAGGCCACGCGTAACACACCATCAGGCCCGGGCAGGCACAGACCAATGTCGCCGTTCATCAGCTCTAACGCGTAGTCGTTGCGCGTCACCATCACGGGGCGGCCGGCGTACCAAGGGCTTTGGCCCAAACCCAAGGCGTGCTCGACGTGTGCGTTGAGCTGCACCACGCCCAATGGGCCTTCGCGCACGGCGCACAACACACAAAACTCGGTGAAGGCTTTGAGCAAGGCCACCGCTTGTGCATCGCTGCACGGCGCAGCTGGCGCTGTTTTGCTAGGGCGGTGTGCATCTAGCAAAGCCAGCCAATTGCGCCAACCGTAGCGCAGGCCCACGGCCAGCTTGGGGTCGTTGGCGCTGGTCAGTTGCAGGCGGGTCACATCCGGTTCGGGCATGTCACCCTCAATGCTTTGTTGCAACGGCAAGTTCGCCAGCCAATCGGGCGCGGCGTTCCATAGCGCTTTGAGGGCGTGTGTGTTGTCGGCCACATCCGCGTTCACGGTACGCGCCCATTGGCCAATGCCACTTTGGGCATCGAAGCGGTGGCTGTGAATGAGCGTGACGGTTTGAGCTTTGAGCAAACTGCCCGTGCACAGCTGTGACATCACCGCACCGGCTTCCACCGATGCCAACTGGTCTTTGTCGCCCAGCAAGATCAATCGTGCAGTAGGCGGCACGGCTTGCAGCAAGCGGGCCATCATCTCTAGGTCAATCATCGACGCTTCGTCGACCACCACCACATCGGTGGCCAGCTGGTGCACCTGTGCGGCTTTGCTATGGGTTTGCAACAAGCGGTGCAGTGTTTGCGCTTGGGTGGGGATGCGCGTTTGCACATCGGCAGGCATTTGGGTGAGTGCGTTGCTGATCGATTCGGTCAAACGTGCTGCCGCTTTGCCCGTGGGCGCTGCGAGGTGAATTTGCAATTCGTTTGCTGCCGTGCCCACCAAGAGTGACAGCAGTTTCACCACCGTGGTGGTCTTGCCCGTGCCGGGGCCACCTGTGATGAGCGTGATGTGGTTTTGCGCGGCCACCTCGCAAGCCAAGCGTTGCATGTCGGGCTCGCCGTTGTGAGTGGCGGTGAACAGCGCATCCAAGCGTTGCTGTAAATCAGCAGGCACGTCACACGGCAGCGCCAATCGTTGGGCGATGTTTTGACGGATGTTTTGCTCAGCGGTCCAAGCTCGGCGCAAGTACAAGCGCGCACCTTGGGCATCTTCGGTCAGCACCAAGGGGCTGGCATCGCCCTGTGTCCACGGCAAGGTATTGACGGCTTGTTGCAAGTCTGCGGGCAGTGCAGCGGTTTGTTCGTCACGCCAACCCAGCAATGCATTGGCTTGGGTTTGCAAAGTGGCAAGGTCAAGGCACGCATGGCCGCGGCCCCATTGGTGGCTGGTGAGGGCCGCCAGCCACACGTGACGTGGGTCGTCGCTGGGCTGCTTGCTGTGTAAAAAGTTGGCCAGTGATTTGTCCAAGCCGGTCAGGGGCGTAGCTTGCGCCCATGACGCATGTAACAAAGGGGATAAGGTGTTGGGTGTTGGCATGCCACACCAGTTTACAGGGATGACAGATTTTGCATTCATGCGCATAATATGCGCATATGCTTATTGGAGCCACCATGCCACGCATCAGCACCACAACTGCCGCATCACGCAAACGCCCAGTCAATCTCACCTTGAGCGAAAGCTTGGTGAGCGACCTCAAAAACTACACCTCAAATTTATCAGCCACTGCAGAAGAGTTGCTCACGGCCTATGTTGTGGAGCAAAAGCAGGCGCGTTCGGGTCGTCAACAACAAGCCGACCAAACCGTGGCCGCTTGGAATGCCTTGCACACTGATGTCGGCTCGTTTGCGGACGAACATTCCACACTCTGATGGCACAGTTTGATCTACACAAAAACAAAGGGCCACTGAAAGACGCCATCCCTTACGTGGTGGTGGTTCAGTCGTCTTTGTTTGATGGCTATCGCCGTCGCGTGGTGGTGCCTTTGGTTCGGCGCAGCGTGTTGCCTACGGGCATTGCCGGTACACGGATGAACCCAAGTTTCAAAGTGCGTGGCGTGGTGTTGGTGTTGCACCCGCTGGACATGGTGTCTGTGGCATGCGATCAGTTGGGTGAATGCGTGGGCTCATTGGCAGAGCATGGCCAAGAAATCGCGGATGCGCTGGACGAATTACTGACGCGTTCTTGGCAGTGAGTCGCTCAAAGCGCGTTTGTAGACATCGGGTCGCATTCAAATCGGCGCAACACCAAGTCAGAAGCCGCAGGCGCTTCACCATTGGCAAGTATCAAGTGTTTGTTCAGATGACTTTCAGAGGGCGCAAGCAAACGGCGGTACAGCTCTTTGGTGAGCATGCGCGCAGTTTGGCCTGGCCATTTGGCAGGCAGAAGCACTTCTGGCAGCTCAGGGTCGCGCAAGAGCAAACGGCGGTAATCGTGGATCAACAGCGTGCGTGTGAGGAAAGCGCTTTCCTCGTCGATGCTCGACTTCTTGGCTTTTTGCAGCGCGTCCAAGATGCCTTTGTAGGTTTTGACAAACGCAACATAGTCTTCACTCAAATGCGCCAAGTCCCAGGCTGAGCGAACAATGTCGGCGTCATTGGCCGATTGGCCTAGGCGTGGGTTCACGGCCACCAAGGGCATGAGTTGGGGCAACACATCGGCCATGCCGTCGACACGCAGGGCATCAAATGCAGCCGCTAAGTCTGCACTGGGGTGAACAAAGCAGTTGGCGTTGAGTTCACCAAAACCTTGCCAATAAAACGCGCGGCGCAATTGCTCACGTACTTTGGGTGGTAACTCTGCCACCAACATGACGAGACGCCAACGGTGGTCCCAGTTGGGTGCGTTCGAGGCATAAATTTGCTTCGAGGCTTCTTCAAAGCGTCGCCATCCGCTGGCTGACAGTTTGTAGTCGGTACGACGGCCTTGGGTTTGCGTGGTGAGCCACTCGTCTTTGACCAAACGAAACACGGTGGTTCGGATGAGCCGCTCATTGAGGTCAAGCGGTGCGAGCAAGTTGATCAAACCACCCAGCCAAATTTCGCCACCGCGGGGCAGAACGGCATCGCCAAAAACCGAAATGATCAACGAGCCAGCTTTGACTCGATTTCTTTCGCGAAAGGTGTCCAAAAGATCTTGGACGGGTTTGATGGAACAGTGACTCATTGCAATTGATTTTACAGAGCCGTTGTCGCGTGATTAGATAGACGCCAGTGTTTGAAGGTCAATCACAAATCTGTACTTCACATCACTTCGGCTCATGCGTTCAAACGCGGTGTTGATGTCTTGCGCTGAAATCAACTCAATGTCTGCCGAGATGTTGTGCTCGGCACAAAAATCAAGCATTGCTTGTGTCTCGGCAATGCCACCAATGAGTGAGCCCTCTATCGCGCGTTGACCAAAGATCAAAGGCGAGGTGTTGAGTGGCGGCTCAAGTGGCCCAAAGTAGCCCACCAAAACCAACTTGCCACCGTGAGTGAGCAAGCCCATGTAGGGGTTGACGTCGTGCGCCTCAGGAATGGTGTCAAGAATGAGGTCAAACTTGCCTCTGAGCGCTGACATGTTTTTCTTGTCACCCGACAAAACCACATGGTCGATGCCCAATGCTTTGGCTGCTTCAGCCTTATCGCCCGAACGGGTGATGAGCGTCACCTCCGCTCCCAAACCTTTGGCCAACTTCACGGCCATGTGGCCTAAACCACCCAAGCCCACCACGGCCACTTGGCTGCCCTTGGTGATGTGAGCGCGCTTGAGTGGCGACCATGTGGTGATGCCCGCACACAACAGCGGGGCAGCCCGACTGAGTTCAAGGCCATCTGGGATGTGCAACACAAAGTCTTGCGACACCACGATCACATCCGAGAAACCACCTTGCGTGGCTTGTCCGTCATGCCGATCCAAACTGCCGTAGCCATACGTGGGCTGCTTCACACAAAACTGCTCATCCCCTTTTTGGCAGGGCTGGCACGTGCGGCAAGAGTCGACCAAGCAACCGACACCCACGGCGTCATGGATTTTGAACTTCGTGACGTTTGCCCCTATCTGCACCACACGACCCACCATTTCATGCCCAGGCACCATGGGGTACTTCGAGTAGCCCCAGTCATTGCGCACGTTGTGCAAATCGGAGTGGCAGATGCCGCAGTACAGCAGCTCGATCACCACATCATCAGCGCGCGGTTCGCGCCGCACGAAATGAAACAGCCCCAAAGGGCCTGTGCTGGATAAGGCAGCGTAGCCGCATGCGTGTCGTGTCATCGTGATTTCAATCGCAAGAACAACCAACCCGTGATGGACAAGTTCAACAGGTTCCAAGCAATGCCGTTGACAAAGGCTGCTTGGTAGCTGCCCGTCATGTCAAAAATCCAACCCGACAACCACCCACCCAACGCCATGCCCAACAAGGTGGCCATGATGACACTGCCCACGCGCTCGCCCACTTCTTTGTGAGAGAAGTGTTCGCGAACAATGATGGCGTAAGACGGCACGATGCCGCCTTGAAACAAACCAAAGGTGGCTGAGATCACATACAGCGGCACAAGCCCATCAAAGGGCAAGAAGGCAAACAACGCAATGCCTTGCAACACGGAGCCGAGCAGCAAAGTTTTGATGCCACCGATGCGATCACAAATCAGCCCAGACACCAAGCGGCTCACGATGCCGCAGGTGAGCATCAGCGACAACATTTCAGCGCCGCGTGCGGGACCGTAGCCAAGGTCTGTGCAGTACGCCACGATGTGCACTTGCGGCATGGCCATGGCCACGCAACACGCCACGCCTGCTGTGCACAAAAGCAACTGAGCGTGGGATGGACGCAAGCCAAAGGGGCGTGCTGAATCATTGCTGGTGGTAGAGGCTGTGGCGACGGAAGCCTTCGGGATAGGCGGCTTAGCGCGCATCTTGAGTGACAACAAGAACATGCCAATGCCACACACCAACCCCAGCAGCAAATAGGTGTGTCGCCAGCCTATCGTGGTGATGCCATGCTGCACCAAGGGCGGCCAAATAGCGCCTGCAATGTAGTTGCCACAGGCGCAAATGGCCACAGCAATGCCACGTCGTTTTTGCCACCACAGCGCGGTGTCGGCCATGAGTGGTGCAAATGTGGATGAGCTGCCAATCAGGCCAAGGATGCCATGTGCCAAACCAAACAGCCAAATGCTTTGCGCATTCGCAGCCAGTGCAAAACCACCAAACACCGCCAGTGCACCGCACCAAAGAATGGGGGTCAGGCCATGACGGTCAGCCAGACGGCCAGTCCAAATGCCACCCAGCCCTAAACAGACCATCATCAGTGTGTAGGGCAGCGATGCATCTGCGCGTCCAATGCCAAACTCATTCTGTACCGCAGGCAAAACCACCGACACCACATACATGCTGCTGTTGCCAAGGACGACAAGCCCAAGGGTCACCAATAGCCGAAGCGCTGCTTGAGGTGAATCAATCAGGCTTTCGTCGGCATGCGTCTGGCTCATGGGTTAGCGGTGGTCGAAACTGATCACCAGTTTTTGTGTGGCTGCACGTGCTTGGCAGCTGAGGGCAAAGCCTTGTGCCATTTCATTGGCTTCGAGCGTGAAGTTTTTGTCCATCGTCACTTCGCCTTGGGTCACCTTGCAACGGCAGGTGCTGCACACACCGGCTTTGCAAGAGAACGGTAAATCTAAACCGGCGTTGAGCGCCGCATCCAGCACATGCTCATCAGGACTCAGTGCGACTTCGTGTTCTTTGCCATCCAACAAGATGGTCATGTGCACGCTCTTGGCCGACGATGTTTTCTCTTTCGACGCGTCGATGTCTGCTTGAACCTTGTGTGCTTGCGACGCAGAGGTGGTGAAGCGTTCGCTGTGCACGCGGTTAGCAGGAACGCCTGCATCAATCAAGGCTTTTTCTGTGACTTCAATCATGGCCTCTGGGCCACAAATGAATACCTCGTCCATGCTCTTGGCGGGTAGCAACGCGTGGATGATGGATTGGATCTTGTCCGCATCAATGCGGCCTTGCAGCAAATCCACTTCTTGCGCTTGTTGCGACAAGATATGAATCATGGTGAAGCGACCAGGGAAACGATCTTTCAGATCTTGCAAAGCTTCGTTGAACATCACGCTCGACATGCGGCGGTTACCGTAAATCAAAGTGAACTTGGATTCGGTTTGTTCTTCCAGTGTGGTGGCAGCGATCGACAAAATCGGTGTGATGCCAGAGCCTGCGGCAAAACCCACACGATGAATGGCGCGTGGCTTTTTGATGGTGAAGCGGCCTTCGGGTGGCATCACCTTCACGGTGTCACCGGCTTTGAGTTGGGTGGCGGCCCAGTTGGAAAACACACCGCCTTCAACGGGGCGAATGCCAATTTCAAGTTCGCGGCGTTTCAAGAACTGGCTGCGTGGGCTGCTGATTGAGTAATTGCGGCGCACATCTTGGCCATTCACGTCAGCACGCAAGGTCAAAAACTGACCGGGCTCGAAATGAAACTTCTCCAGCGATTGCGACGGAATGTCAAAAGTGATGGCCACCGAACCTGCGGCTTCTGGGCTGACTTTCTTGATTGAAAGTTCATGGAATGAAGGGGAAGACATTTGAAATTCTCCGAGAAAACTTAATAAGGTTTGAAGTAGTCAAAAGGCTCTTGGCAATCCAAGCACTTGTAGAGTGACTTGCACGCGGTCGATCCAAAGTGCGACGACTCAAAGGTGTGCTTTGAACCACAGCGTGGGCATTCCACCGCTTCTTCAGCTTGCAAGGGCTTGCGCATGAAATGAATCACACTGGTTTGCTCTGACGCTGCGCCGCACTTGCGGTTAGGGGGTGCAATGCCATAGGCCTTGAGCTTGTCTTTGGCAACTTCAGTCATCCAGTCAGTGGTCCATGCAGGGGCGAGCTGTGTGCGCACCGCCACGTCTAAGCCCAGCGCTTTCACGGTGCTGCAGATGTCGTCATGGATTTGTTCCATGGCGGGGCAGCCGCTGTAAGTGGGGGTGATCACCACCACCACCGCGTTGTCCGCGACGTGTTCCACATCACGAATGATGCCCATCTCGCGCAGCGTGACGACTGGAATTTCTGGATCGGTCAAGCCGTCCAGCGCGTTCCAAACATCTTGCGTGATCACCACACGCCTTCAGGATGTGCGCGGGCCAAGCTTTGCATTTCGCCCAACAAAAAGCTCAAATGTTCCGAGTGCGCGCCTTGCTTGCCCGTGGTCACGAAACCATCGGTGGATGGCAGGGTCAAGGTGGCTTCTTGCACGGTGTGTTGCACCATGCTTTCCCAATCTGCTTTGAGTTGTGTGGCATCTACGCCAATGCCAGATTTGGCAGCGGCTGATTCAAAAGCGCTGGTGGTCCAAAACTCTTGGGTGTAGGGCATCAAGTGGTTCAGGGCTGCTTGTGCGCGTGCGTGAGACTCTTCTGTGCCGTCACCAAAGCGCACCAACCAGTCGTGCGAGTGGCGCAAGTGGTAGCGCACTTCTTTGAGTGACTTGGCGGCAATCGCGGCGATGTGTTCGTCTTGCGAGGCTTGCAACTTTTCCCACACCAAGGCCATGAAGGCGCTGTACAAAAAGTTGCGAACAATCGTCACAGCGTAGTCGCGGTTGTCGACGGCATAACCCACCAAGGCGCCGTGGTGTGGCAGCTCTAGCAAGGTGTAGTTTTTGAAATCTTGTGCGTCACGAAAGTAGGCGAGCGAGTCTTCGGTGGAACCATCGTTTTTCAGCGTGGCTGCATACTGGTACAGCATGCGTGCTTGACCAATCAAGTCCAAACTGTTGTTGGCCATCGCAATGTCTTCTTCGAGAATGGGGCCGTGGCCACACCACTCGGCATTGCGTTGGCCCAACACAATGGCGCTGTCCGCCAAGTGCAGTACGTAATCGACGTTGGCCATCACATGTGCCCCACTTCTTCTGGGATGGTGTAGAACGTGGGGTGACGGTAAATTTTGTCGCTGGCGGGTTCGAAGAATTCACCTTTGTCGTCGGGTGCGCTGGCGGTGATGCTGTTGGATTGGACCACCCAAATGCTCACGCCTTCTTGGCGGCGTGTGTACACATCACGGGCCATTTGCAACGCGTGTTGTGCATCGCTGGCATGCAAGCTGCCGCAGTGTTTGTGCTCCAAGCCTTGCTTGCTGCGTACGAAGATTTCCCACAATGGCCATTCGCTCAAGGCTTTGGTTGGTTTGCTGGCGGTACTCATGCTGCCTCCTTCAGGGTGTGTTGTTTGCGTGCGTGTGCCAGTGCGGCATCGCGCACCCATTGGCCTTCATTCCACGCTTTGACGCGGGTGCTTAAACGTTCTTTGTTGCAAGGGCCGTTGCCGTTGACGGTGGCCCAGAATTCGTCCCAATCAATTGAGCCGTAGTCGTAGTGCTGACGCGCTTCGTTCCACTTCAAGTCTGGGTCGGGCAGGGTGATGCCCAAGACCTTGGCTTGGGGCACAGTGGCGTCCACAAACTTTTGGCGCAAGTCGTCATTGCTGATGCGCTTGATGCCCCAGCGCATGCCTTGCGCACTGTTAGGGCTGTCGGCATCAGGTGGTCCAAACATGGCCAAGCATTTCCACCACCAACGGTTCACGGCGTCTTGCACCATGGCTTTTTGTTCGGCAGTGCCTGTCATCATCACCAACAAAGCTTCGTAGCCTTGGCGTTGGTGGAAGCTTTCTTCTTTGCACACGCGAATCATGGCGCGTGCATAAGGGCCGTAAGAACAACGGCACAGAGGAATTTGGTTCATGATCGCTGCGCCATCCACCAGCCAACCAATCACGCCGACATCGGCCCAAGTGATGGTGGGGTAGTTAAAGATCGAGCTGTACTTGGCGCGGCCTGTGTGCAAGGCGTCGAGCATTTGGTCACGGCTGGTGCCCAATGTTTCTGCGGCGCTGTACAAGTACAAACCGTGGCCGCCTTCGTCTTGCACTTTGGCAATCAGAATGGCTTTGCGTTTCAAGCTGGGTGCGCGGCTGATCCAATTGCCTTCAGGCAGCATGCCCACAATCTCGCTGTGCGCGTGTTGACTGATTTGACGCACCAGTGTTTTACGGTAAGCCTCGGGCATCCAGTCTTGAGGTTCAATGCGGCCATCGGCGTCGATGCACGCGTCAAATTTTTTCATCAAGTCTGCTGGCTCAATCGCCGCAACAGACGGCTTGCCTTTCGGTGCTGAGTCATCAGGAACACTGAATGATTGTGTGTACATGAAATTTTCCTTTTGAAGGTACGGTTTCACACGACTCAGAACCCGCACACCGCGTGAGGTGTGCATGGTCCTGAACGTGTGCTTGGATTACTTGACCAAAGCCCAGTTGCCGTTCTTGACTTCCAACATGCGGAAGGCAGACAGGTTCAGTCCCATGTGGTCTTCAGTGCTCATGTTGAAGGTGCCGCTGGTGGCCACAAAACCTTTGGTCGATTCAATGGCGTCACGCACTTTGGCTTTGTCGGTGCTGCCTGCGCGCTTCAAGGCATCCACGCTCAACAAGAGGGCGTCATATGCGTAACCACCAAAGGTCGAAGCTTCGCTTTTGTATTTCATCTTGTAAGCGGCGTCGTACGCGGTGACGATGGCTTTTTGTGGATCGTTCGCTGGCAGTTGTTCTGGGATCAACTGAGCAGGAGAGGGCAAACGCACACCATCCGCAGCAGGGCCAGAGAGTTTCAAGAACTCATCTGAAGCCACACCATGTGATTGGTACAGCGGCAAGGTGATGCCGAGTTGACGGTAGTTCTTGGTCACGATGGCAGGGCCTTGACCCAAACCAAACACGAACACGGCTTGCACACCGTCGGTGTTTTTGATCTTGGTCAGCTGAGGGCTGGCATCGGTGTCTTTGGGGCCATAGGTTTCGCTGGCGATCAGGCTGATGCCGTATTTGGCAGCCACAGCTTCTGTTTCTTTCTTGCCAGATTGGCCAAAGCCGCTGGTTTCAGACAGCAACGCCACTTTGGTGATGTTGCGCTTTTTCATGTCTTCAAATACTTTTTCAGCGGCCATGCGGTCGGTGTGCGGTGTTTTGAAAACCCACTTTTTCACAGGCTCCACCACCACCACCGCACCAGCGAGAGAGATGAATGGCACTTCCGCTTTGGTGACCAACGGCACCATGGACATGGTGGCGCCCGTCGTCGTGCCGCCAATCAAGATGTCGATCTTGTCGTCTTCGATCAAACGCTTGGTGAAGCTGTTGGCCTTGTTGGCATCACTGCCATCGTCATAGTGAACGAGTTCGAGTTGACGGCCCAACACGCCGCCTTTTTTGTTGAGCTCTTCCACGTAGAGCTGCAATGTTTTCAATTCAGGATCACCCAAAAAGGCGGCAGGGCCAGTGACTGAGAGTACCGAGCCGATCTTGATGGTGTCAGCGGCCAATGCAGACAGTGAGCTCACTGCGATGGCTGTACCGAGGGCGATTTGTTTCAATGAAAATTTCATAGCTGTCTCCTAGTTGTGGTTGAGTGATTCGTTAAACGCGTTCGATGATCAAAGCAATACCTTGTCCGACACCAATGCACATCGTGCACAGGGCATACCGACCACCACGACGTGCCAGCTCGTAGCTGGCTGTGGTGATCAGACGTGCACCGCTCATGCCCAAGGGGTGACCCAAGGCAATCGCGCCGCCGTTGGGGTTGACGTGTGCGGCGTCGTCGGGCAAGCCCAAATCGCGCATCACGGCTAACCCTTGGGCAGCAAAAGCTTCATTCAGTTCAATCACATCCATTTGGTCGAGCGTCAAGCCCGTTTTGGCCAACACCTTGCGCACAGCAGGTGCTGGGCCAAAGCCCATGATGCGTGGGGCCAAGCCCGCCGTGGCCATGCCCACCACGCGTGCTTTGGGTGTCAAACCATATTTGGCAGCGGCTGATTCCGAGGCCAGCAGCAAAGCACAAGCGCCGTCGTTCACGCCAGAGGCATTGCCTGCTGTCACGGTCAACTCAGCACCATTCACGCCTTTGAGTTTGGCCAACATCGCCAGCGTGGTGTCGGGGCGTGGGTGCTCGTCGGTGGTGAACAGAATTGGGTCGCCTTTTTTCTGTGGAATCGTCACAGGCACGATCTCAACGTCAAAGCGGCCAGCTGCATGGGCTGCGCCCCAGCGTTGTTGTGAACGCACGGCAAACGCGTCTTGGTCTTCACGGCCAATGTTGAAATCGGCAGCCACGTTGTCTGCCGTTTGTGGCATGGAGTGCGTGTCGTACATTTTTTTCATCAACGGATTGACGAAGCGCCAACCGATGGTGGTGTCGTACACCGCGTTGTTGCGGCTGAAGGCCGTGTCTGCTTTGGGCATGACAAACGGTGCGCGGCTCATGCTCTCCACACCACCGGCAATCATCAATTCGGTTTCGCCAGCTTTGATGGAGCGTGCAGCCAAGCCCACGGCATCCATGCCCGAACCACACAAGCGGTTGATGGTGGTGCCCGGCACTTCGGCTGGCAAACCTGCCAACAAGCTCGACATGCGCGCCACGTTGCGGTTGTCTTCGCCGGCTTGGTTGGCGCAACCATAAATCACGTCTTCCACCGCAGCCCAATCGACTTGGGGGTTGCGTGTCATCAATGCTTTGATGGGCACAGCGCCCAAGTCATCGGCGCGCACGGCAGACAGTGTGCCGCCGTAACGACCAATGGGGGTTCGAATCGCGTCGCAAATAAAAGCTTCTGTCATGTGTGTGTCCAATTAAATTTGTTTGGGGCGTGCGTCGATCACACGACGTGCTTTGCCCACTTCGGTGCGTTGCATGCTGTTGGCTGGCATGACCTTCACGTGGGTGGAGATGCCGATCACCGTTTTGATGTGGTGTTGCAGTTCTTTGGTAATGTGTGGCACATCAGCAGGGTTTGCAGTTGGCAGCAATTCGCAATGCACCTCCACGCTGTCCATATGGCCTTCGCGGTTGAGGTGAATTTGATAAATCGCGGCCAAGCGGTTGTCTCGCAAAATTTGCTCTTCGATTTGGCTGGGGAACACATTCACGCCACGCACGATCAACATGTCGTCTGAGCGTCCGGTGATTTTTCCCATGCGACGGAATGCGCGTGAGGTGGGTTCAAGCAGCCGCGTCAAATCGCGCGTGCGATAGCGGATGACGGGGAACGCTTCTTTGGTCAATGACGTAAAGACCAATTCACCCAACGAACCTTCGGGCAACACTTCGCCAGTTTCGGGGTCGATGATTTCTGGGTAGAAATGATCTTCCCAAATCACGGGGCCGTCTTTGGACTCAATGCATTCACACGCCACACCTGGCCCCATGACTTCGGTGAGACCGTAAATGTCAATCGCATCAATGCCCAGTTTGGTTTCGATGGCGGTGCGCATGCCTTCGCCCCAAGGTTCAGCACCAAAAATGCCGACCTTCAGCGAGATGTCTTGAGGTTGAACACCTTGGCGCTCAAACTCTTCGGCAATTACCAACGAATACGACGGCGTCACCATGATGGCGTCGGGTTTGAAGTCCATGATGAGCTGAACTTGCTTTTCAGTTTGGCCGCCAGACATCGGCACCACAGTGCAACCGGCACGCTCAATGCCTGCATGCGCACCCAACCCGCCCGTGAACATGCCGTAGCCATACGCGTTGTGCACCATCTCGCCAGGGCGCACACCAGCGGCGCGCAACGAGCGCGCCATCAAATTGGCCCAGTGATTCAAGTCACTCTGGGTGTAACCCACCACGACCGATTTACCGGTGGTGCCGCTCGATGCATGCAAGCGCGCCACTTTTTCTCTGGGCACGGCAAACAAACCGAAGGGGTAGTTGTCACGCAAATCCAGCTTGGTCATGAACGGAAACTTGGCCAAGTCAGCCAACGATTTCAAATCATCCGGATGCACGCCTTTGGCTTCGCACTTTTTGCGATAAGGCGCGACGTTGTCATAGGTGTGGCGCACGGACCACTTCAAGCGCTCCAGTTGCAGGGCGCTGATTTCATCGCGGCTGGCTTTTTCAATCGGGTCTAGCAGCGCAGCGTTGGGGCTTGGTTTTGCTGTCATGTGTGTCTCATCCACTTTGGTTTTTTTGAATCAGTTGTGGCCTTCTAGGCCGGCGATGACTTCGCCTTTGATACGGTAGCTTTTGCCGCGAAATAGCGCGACTGTGTTTGCCCCTAGAACTTTGACTTCAATGTCGTACACGCCTGTGCGACCTGAGGTCGAACGTTCAACGGCGGTGGCTTCCAACACATCGCCTTCGCGAGCAGGTGCCAAGAAGTCGATGCTGCAAGCCGAGGCCACGGTGTTGAGGTTGTAGCTGTTGCAGGCATATGCAAACGCGCTGTCGGCCAAGGTGAAGATCAAGCCGCCGTGGCAAATGTGATGGCCATTCACCATGTCAGAACGCACGGTCATACGCATCACAGCGTGACCGGGTGCCACAGACGTCAGCGTCATGCCCAGTGCATGCGTGGCGTTGTCGCGGGTCCACATGGCTTGGGTGGCTGCATGCGCCAGTTCTTGTGGTGTCATTGCGTCAGCCATGTTCATTCCCCAGTAAATTTCGGTGCGCGTTTTTCTAAGAAGGCGCTCACACCTTCCACGTAGTCGGCGCTCTTGCCCAGTTCACGCATGAGCGTGCCCTCGTAGGTGAGGTGTTCTTCAAAGGTGTGCGTGTTGGCCAACTGCATGGCTTGGCGCGTGCGCACCAGCGCCTTGGTGGGCATGGTGGCCAGCTTGGCGGCCAGTGTGTCCACGCTGGCTGCGAACGCGGCGTCTTCCACGGCTTCCCAAATCATTCCCCATTCAGCCGCTTGGGCTGCAGGTAGTTTTTTGCCCGTCAAGGCCAAGCCCATGGCACGCGCTTGGCCAATGCGTTGGGGCAAATGCCACGAGCAACCGGTGTCCGGAATCAACCCAATGTTGGAGAAAGGCAGCACAAACGAGGCCGACTGTGTGGCCACCACCATGTCGCAGGCGAGTGCCAAGCTAGCACCTGCACCGGCTGCAATGCCATTGACGGCTGCGATGGTGGGCACGCGCAGTTGGCTCAAACGCATGACCAAAGGCTTGTAGTGGCGTTCCACCACATCTCCCAAATCGGGCGGTGTCTCGCCTGGGGTGAATCGCACCTCGGCATCGGCCAAATCTTGGCCTGCACAAAAACCACGACCTGCACCTGTGATGACCAACACGCGCACCGCCGCATTGGTTTGAATGCTGTCCAACGCATCACGCACTTCGGCGTGCATGTCTGCATTGAAGCTGTTCATCTTGTCGGGACGGTTGAGCGTGAGGCGAGCCACGCCTTCGCGCACGTCAAACTGAATGAGGCTGTAGTTCATGGCAGCTGTTCTCAGTTAGACGTGGTAGCGGCGTTGCACCACGCGGAAGCGGTTGGCCACAAAGGCTGAGTCGGCATACGACGCATTGGCCGATGGGTTGCCGCCTGTGCCGTGGTAGTCAGAGAACGCAGACGATTGGTTCACAAACACACCGCTGGTGAGGTTGATCGACAGTGCCACTTTGCCGCGCCATGTGGCGTGGGTCATGGCGTCAATCACGTTTTTTTGTGTGGCATACAAGCCCACGGTCAACGCACCATGCGTTTGCACAATGCGCTCTGACAACGCAATGGCGGCTGCCGTGTCAGCGGCTTTGACGATGAAGCTGATGGGGCCAAAGCGCTCTTCCATATAAGCGCTTTCGTCAGCCGCATCGCAGGCCAGCAAGACGGGGGTGCGTACATCAGCGCCTGCAAATTCTGGGTTGCTCAGCTTGGTCGAGGCCAACACCACTTTGCCCAGCTTGCCACTGTTGGCGAAGTCAATGCGGTCTGCCGTGGCACTCGATTGAATCGCGCCCAACACGGCGCAGGCCACTTCGGGTTTGCTGAGGAATTTCTCGACCGACTTGGCCAGATCTGCGCACACCTCGTCGTAGCTCTTGTGGCCTTCGTCCGTCTCGATGCCATTGGCCGGCACGATGATGGCTTGTGAGGTGGTGCACATCTGTCCTGAGTACAACGACAAGGTGAAAGCCAAATTACCCAGCATCGCTTTGTAGGCATGGGTCGAGTCGATGACGATGTTGTTCACACCGGCCAACTCGGCATACACCTGCGCTTGTTTGCTGTGGTCGATCAACCATTGGCCAAACACATTGCTACCAGTGAAGTCCACCGATTTCACCCGTGGGTGGGTGGCCAACTCTTGCGTGGTGCTGCGTTTGTCGGTCACACACAGGGTGACCAAGTTGGGGTCAATGCCGTTCTCGCTCAACACGGCGCGAATGGTGCGTACGGTGATGGCTGCTGGCAACACGGCGTTGCTGTGTGGCTTGATGATCACGGCGTTGCCGGTGGAGAGTGCTGCAAACAGACCGGGGTAAGTGTTCCAAGTGGGGAAGGTGCCGCAACCGACCACCAAGCCCACGCCACGGCCCACGATTTCAAAATGCTTGGTCATCACCAGCGCTGGGTTTTTGCCTTGTGGCTTTTCCCAAGTGCTTTGTGCGGGCACAAAGCTTTGCTCCCGCCATGCATACGCCACAGCTTCGAGGCCGCGGTCTTGTGCGTGTGGTGCACCGGCTTGGAAGGCCATCATCCAGCCTTGGCCGGTGGTCATCATCACGGCGTGTCCCAGCTCGAAGCTTTGTTTGTTCAAGCGGTCCAGAATTTCTAAGCAAATGCCAGTGCGGCCTTGTGCGCCTACAGTTTGCCAGCCTGTCATCGCAGCTTCGCCAGCTTTCAACAAGGCTTCGTGGTCGCACAGAGGGTACTTCACATCCAGTGCGACACCGTAGGGGGATGTCTCACCGCCGACCCAGCCTGTTTGGCCGGGTTGGTTGAGTTCAAAGTTTTTGCCCAAATGCGCGTCATACGCAGCTTTGCCATCTGTGGCGGCTGTCTCACCATAAACCTTGGGGCTTGGCATCTCGCTGTAAGGAGACCAGTAGCCGCGTGTCGCGATGGCATGGAGCGCTCCATCCAAAGTGGCACGGTGTTTTTCAAACAAAGGGTGAGACATGACAGGTGCTCCGAAAAGTCGAGAAGGTTTTTTTAAACTGTTACAAAAATTGATCTATATCAAACAAAAATGTATCGCAATGAAAGGTAAAAAAAGATCAGGGTTTTCCCACTGATCTGATTTTTTTATTTACATGCCTAGGTAGGCAGCGCGTACTTTTTCGTTCTTGATGAGGTCTTGGCCGTTTCCCGTCAGGGTGATTTCGCCAGTTTCCAACACATAGCCGCGGTCAGCCAAAGCGAGGGCGGCAAATGCGTTTTGTTCAGCCAAGATGATGGTCATGCCTTCACGCTTGAGGGCTTTGACCACGTTGAACACTTCTTCTACCAGCAGCGGTGCAAGACCCATCGAGGGCTCGTCCAGCAGCAAGAGTTTGGGGCGTCCCATCAGTGCGCGGCCAATGGCCAGCATTTGCTGTTGGCCACCCGACAGCGTGCCTGCGGGCAGTTGGCGTTTCTCTTTCAGGATCGGGAACATGGTGTACACACGCTCCAAGTCTTGCGCAAGGTATTGCTTGGGCTGTGTGAAGGCACCCAAACGCAAGTTGTCTTCAATCGAGAGTGGGCCAAACACTTGTCGGCCCTCTGGGCTGTGGCAAATGCCTCGGCGCATGCGTTGGTCTGAACGCACATTTGATACATCTTCGCCATCAAACCAAACTTCGCCTGCGCCCATGGGCTGCACGCCAGACAGGGCACGTAAGAACGTGGTCTTGCCCGCACCGTTGGCGCCCACCAGCGCCACGGTTTCGCCACGACGCACGTCGAGGTTCAAACCCTTCAAGGCTTTGATGCGGCCGTAACTGCTTTCAAGCCCCGTCACCTTCAGCAAAATGTCGCCAGACACAGGCTTGGCATGACGGTCCAGTGTGCCGCTGCTGTGGCCACCCAAACCGATGGAGTCGGGGGCCAAGCTGACCACGCGGTGGTACAGCTCGCGGAAATCCGCACGCGCTTGTTCGCCAAACACGGGGTCTTGGTTGTCTGAAAACGTGGTGTCGATTTCGTGCCAGTCTTCGGCCGTCAAAATTTGACGGGCCAGCGGCATGGCCTCGGTTTCTTCTTGGGTGATGTGCGTTTTCAAGCGTCGCGTGTAGTCACGCAAGGATTGGGTGAGGTCTGCATACTCGCCGTGCTTGGCTTTGGCGAATTTGTCTTTGAGTTGGTTCAGGTGCTCTTTGGCCAGACGGTGGTCGTCTTCGAGAGCATCGATCATTGGCTGCGCGGTGTCTGAGCGCAGGCGCATCAAGCGAAAGAGGTGATCGTCTTCTTTCAAGTGGTGCGCATGGTCTGCAAAGTTTTCGATGTAATTGAAAACAGACTCAAAGAAAGCGGGATCGACTTTGCCACCTTGGTCGATTTCGTCTGCCACGTGTTCGAGCGTGACGGCAATGCGCCAAAAGTTTTTGTGCTCGTCGGAAATGATGCGTAGTGCTTCCATGTCTTGGTCCTCAGGCGTGTGCGCCCAGATACGCCGCAATCACGTCGGGGTTCTTGCGCACTTCGGCGCAAGTGCCTTCGGTCAGCTTCTTGCCGTAGTCCAGCACCAAGATGCGGTCGGACAGGTTCATCACCATCTTCATGTCGTGCTCCACCAGCACCACGGTGATGCCCGAGTCAGCCAGCTTGCGCACCAGGCGATCAATTTCAATGGTTTCTTTGGGGTTCAAGCCTGCAGCGGGTTCGTCCAAGAAAATCACGCGCGGCTTCATGGCCAAGGCCCGTGCAATTTCAAGACGCTTGAGCACGCCATAAGACATCGCATCTGAGCGCGCATGGATGTATGGCTCGAGGCCCACAAATTTCATCAGCTCAGCCGCTTCTTCGCGCAACTCGTTGTCACGGCGACGCATTGACGGCCAGCGCATGGCGGCTTTGAACACGTTGCGGTCGAGCCGCAAGTGCGCACCCACCATGACGTTTTCGAGGGCGCTCATGTTCATGCAGATTTGCAAGTTTTGAAATGTGCGCGCCACGCCACGTTCAGCCAGTTCGTTGGGTGACTTGCCTTGGATCAATTCGCCGTCTAAGCGAATCTCACCCGAGGTGGGTTTGTAAACACCCGTGATGAGGTTGAACAATGTGGTCTTGCCCGCGCCATTGGGGCCGATGACCGAATACACAATGCCTGCGTCAATGTTGAACGACACATTTTGAACGGCCTTCACGCCACCGAAATGGATGGAGAGATCTTTCACTTCAAGCAACGACATGCTCAATCTCCCTTGCCAAACTTAGCCGCCAAGGTGGGAACCAAACCTTTTGGCAAAAATATCATGCACAGCATGAGAACCGAGCCAAACACCACGGTTTCCCAGCCTTCAAATGTGGCCAGTGCTTGGGGCAGAGCGGTCAGCAACACAGCACCGACGATCGAGCCAAACACCGAGGCCATGCCACCCACCACCACCATCGTCACCAACTCAATCGAGTGGAAGAAGTCTGCAAAGTTGGGCGTGACAAAACCAATGTAGTGCGCGGTGATGCTGCCCATGAGGCTGGCAAACACAGCCGACAACACAAAGATTGACACCTTGTAGCGCACGATGTTCACGCCCACCACTTGTGATGCCACCTCAGAGCCATGCAGCGCACGCAGTGCGCGGCCAAACGGGGAGTCGATGATGTTGAGCGAAGCCCACACGCTGATGACCAACAGTGCGGACACCACCCAATACCACTGCTTGTCGCTGCTGAGCTCTAAGCCAAACAAGGCAAATGCGGGCACGGCCATGCCGTCTGGCCCGCCGGTCCATTGGGCTTCGTTACGCAGTGCGATGTTGATGATGATGCCCAGCCCCAGCGTGGCCATGGCCAAGTAGTTGCCTTTGAGTTTGAAGATGGGCTTGGCCACCACGCCCGCAATCACGGCAGTAGCGGCTGCACCTGCGGCCATGGCCAGCAGTGGGTGAAAGCCAAAGTGCGTGGGCAACACGGCTGATGCATAAGCGCCAATGCCTAAGAAGCCTGCGTGGCCCAAACTGATTTGCCCCGCAAATCCAATGAGCAAGTTAAGACCAATCACGATGATGGCGTTGATGGCCATGCGAATGGCCAAGTCCATGTAGTAGCTGTTGGGCAGGATGAAAGGCAACACCAATAAAACAGCAATCACAAGGCCTAAGCCCAGATAAGCATTCTTGTGCATGGTTACACCCGGTCCGTCGATTTGCCGCCGAATAAACCTCGGGGCATGAAGAAAAGAATAAACAGAATCAGCACAAACGGCATGGCGTCTTTGTAGGCCGATGAGATGTAGCCCGCGCCCATGGCTTCCAAGATGCCCACCAGCAAACCGCCCAACACAGCACCCAAGCCATTGCCCAAACCACCCACCACAGCGGCCACAAAACCTTTGAGGCCAAGCATGATGCCCACGTCATACGACGTCATCGTGATGGGGGTGACCAAGATGCCACCGATCGCACCTAAGCCTGCCGACATGGCAAAGCTCAAGAACAGCACAAAGTTGGTGTTGATGCCTACCAACTCAGCCGCTGTGCGGTTGAACGAGGTGGCCAGCATGGCTTTGCCCGTGAGTGTTTTGCTGAAGAAGTACCAAAGCGACACCACCAACAGCGACGTGATGGCCAGCACCCACAAGCTTTGTGGCAACAAAGTTGCGCCCAAGATGTGAATGGGCGCATCGCCCGAAAACGCAGGCAAGCTGAATGTGCCCTTGCCCAACCAAACTTGAATCAAGCCGCGAATCACCAGTGATGCGCCAATGGTGATGATGATCAATGACACTGTGTCAGCGCCCTTGACAGGCTCAATGGCCACCTTCTCCATGAAGATGCCCACCAGTGCAGGAATGACGATGGCCAGCAACAAAGCGATGGGCAACGGCAGGCCCATTTGCGCAAAGAGCACCGCCAACATGCCGCCCAACATGATGAATTCGCCTTGCGCGAAGTTGATCACGTTGCTCGCGTTGTAAATGAGTGTGAAGCCCAGTGCTGCTAAGGCATAGGTTGCACCAACCGTGATGCCAGAAAACAAAAATTGCAAAAACTGTGAAAGCATCACATACCCTCTATTTGCGGTGGATCAAATCAAGCTGCTTTTCAATGTGTTACTTATTATTCTTTAAAAACAGAAAAAAAGTATCGCTTTGAGGCGTGAAAGATCGCTTTCTAGGGTAAGTCCTAGCAAGTCAAACGGGGAGATGACTCAGTGCGAGCGTTAGGTGTCGGGATTACCCGTAAACAAACGATCCAAAGCTTCGATCAGTTTTTGCGGCGGCCGTTGCAAATGCACACCCGCTCCTTCTGCGTGAATGCCGCGCAAGAACATGTACACCGCACCACCCATGTGTTGGGCGTAGTCGTAGCCAGGTAGGCGCACTTTGAGCAAGCGGTGCAGCGCCAAGGTGTAGAGCACGTATTGCACGTCGTAGCGTTTGTGCAGCACTGCGTCTTGCAGTGAGTTGGGGTCGTAGCTGGGCAGTTTGTTCGACTTGTAGTCCACCACCCAATAGCGGCCATCGTGTTGTAACACCAAGTCCATCGAGCCGGTCAGCATGCCTTGCATCACACGCGTTTGCAGCGCAGGGCGGGGCGTGCCTTCCAACACATGGCTTTGAATGAGTTGGTCTAGCGTGGTGGCGCTCACGTGGCTCACTTCTAAGTTGAACTCCATCTCGGGCCACATGTGTTCGGTGCTCAGGTCGCGTAATGTCAAAGGTGCTGCGTTGAGTTCGGTCAATGGCAGCGGTGTTTGCACCACGGCTTGCAGCCACGACTCTAGTTGCGCGCGCGGTGCCTCATCGAGTTGTAACCAGCTGGCTTTACGCTCTAGCAAGTTGCCCCAGGTTTGTTTGGCCCAATCGGGTGCTTGCGCGTTGGCCACTGGCCAATTGTTTTGCGACAGCCATTCCAACAAATCGTGCAGCAGCGTGCCGTAGCGCGCACCGGCAGGGAAGCTTTGCCACGCGCTGATGCTTTCGGGTTCTGGTGCAGGCGTGACCGCCGCGTCAGGCTGCGCGTCCGAGGTGGCGTCTGTGATGGCATCGGCTACCGCTTCGTCGCGTTTGGATTCAGACACCAGCCCGCGCGTGATGGCGCTGAAGCTGGCTGTCCACCACAAGCTGTGGTGGGTGCGTGTGGGTGTGAGCGCGTATTGGATAGCAGCTGATTCGCTGGGCGCTTGATAGACCACCTTGTCTTTTTCAGGCATGGTCTGAACGGTGATGTCTTCGCAACTGCCCCACAAGGTATTGAGCTGAGTGCCCAAATCGCCACGCGTTTGGCGCTTGAGCAGCTTGGCTGTGGCACTTTGTTTGAGCGTGCCTTTGGCTGCGTCGCCGCTGATGTCGCCATATGTTTCAGCCATGCCCAGCCACAGCGCACGCTGGGCGCGGGTGAGGGCCACGTACAGCAAGCGCATGTCTTCTTCTACCGACGAAGGTGCTTCTTTGTCTGAGGTGTCTTCGTCGTCATCGGCGTAGCTGGACTTGGCTGCTGTTTCAGTTTTGAAGCTTCCCGCAAATGGCACAAACACCAGCGGGTATTGCAAGCCCTTGCTCTTGTGATACGTGATGACTTGCACGCACTGCGCATCGGTTTCAAGGCGCATCTTTTGTGCATCTGCGCTTTCTGTGGGCGAATGAATTTGCTCGCCTAAGAAACGCACCAAGGCGTGCTCACCTTGCAAACCTTGCGCGGCGTGTTGCAGCAGTTCGCCCAAGTGCAACAGGTTGCTCAAGCGGCGCTCGCCATCCATTTGTGCGAGCAGTCGTTGCGCCACACCTTGGCTGTGCATCCAGTGATGCAGCATGGGCAGTACGCCTTGTTGTTGCCACATCTGATGCCATTGGTGAAAACTGTCGAGCAAACTTTCCCATTCGGCTTCTTGGTCGGTGAGATGCAGCACCTCGTCAAGTTCTAAAGCCCACAAGCCACTGCCAACGGCGGAGCGCACCCACGCGGTTTGACGTGGTGACGCAGCGGCGCGTAGTAAGCGCCACAGGTCTAGCGCCTCGGGGGATTTGTACACATTGCTGCGGTCCGACAAGTACACACTGGGTATGTGGCGCTCGCGCAGCGCTGCGCGTATGGCGTCGGCGTGTTGTTGGCCGCGTACCAACACCGCCATGTCACCCGGCTGTGCCACACCCTCGTTGAGCAGTTGCGCCATGTGGTTGGCAAATGCCTCAGACATGCTGTGCACATACGTGCTAGCTTTGGTCGGCTTCTCGCTGCAGGGCATGTGCCACACCGTCATGGCGGTGTTGGCTTTGCCATTGGCTTGTGCGAGCGGTTCAACATCACCTTCGGCGCTCACGCGCACGAAATCAATGTGCGATGAAAACGGTGTGTCGGTTTGTGTGAACACGTGGTTCACCGCATTGACCAAGCCATTGCTGGAGCGGCGGTTGCCACTGAGGGTGTGCAGTGCGAGTGGGTTGTGTTCCAGCGCATCCTCACGCGCTTTCAGGTATGTGCCTAAGTCTGCGCCGCGGAAGCTATAGATGGCTTGCTTGGGGTCACCAATCATCACCAAAGCGTTGGCATCGGTGCAGGCGTGTGTGTCATAGATGCGATTGAGCGTGCCGTATTGCCAAGGGTCGGTGTCTTGAAACTCATCCACCAAAGCCACGGGGTATTGCTGGCGAATGGCAGTGGCCAGTCGGCCGTCTTCGGCCATGACTGCGTGATGCAGGTTTTGCAGCAGGTCTGAAAAATCAAATGCAGCGCGTTGCGCCTTGGCTTCTTTGTAGGCCGTGCCGATGGTGTGTGCAGCGTGCAGCGCGATGTGCCTGTGTGTGTCGGGCTCTTCGTGCAGGTAGGCCACATAGTCTTCAACCGCGGCATAGAAAGCAAAGCCTGTGGCATCTGCCCAGCCCTTGTCGGTCAGCTCGCTGGTGGTGAAGCGGTTGAGCCATTCGGTTTTGATGGGTGTGCTCTGCTCGGCCCATTCTTTCAGCGCATTCGACCAACGTGCCAAGTTGGGTGCGGTGATGCCTCGGCCTTTGATGGTTTTGCTGGCAATGGCGGCCTCTAAGGCTTGCCACACGCTGTCGCTCCACAGGGCGCGTGCGTGCGTGGCTTTGGCTTCCAACGCAGTTTGCCAAGCCAAGTGTTGTGCTACCAGTTGTGTGGGCGTGGTGTCAGGTGCCTCGATGGTTTTCGGTGTGCGTTCTTGATCGCGCCAAATGCCTTGCACCGTGGCCAGTAAATCGACAGGCGCGTGGCCAATGAGTGGCGTGATGTGCTGCAGCGTGTCGGCGCTGAGTGGGTAAAACCATTCGCGCCAATAGTCTTGCACCAAGGTGCGTTGCAGGTCTTCGGCGTTGTCGAGATGGGTTTGTTCAAACAGGTTGCGGCTGTCGAGCGCGTGCTGGCTCAGCATGCGGCGCGACCAACCGTGGATGGTGTAGATGGCAGCATCGTCCATCCACTCGGCGGCGCAGTTGAGCTGCAAGGCGCAGCGTGGCCACAGTGATGCGTCAAAGCTATCACGCAAATTCATCAAGAACGGATCGGGCTTCAAGCCTTGCGGCAATGCGCGGTTTTGTGCACTGGCATCAAAGTACGCGGCAGCTTGGCTCAGGCGTATGCGAATGCGGTCACGCAGTTCGGCGGTGGCGGCATCGGTGAAAGTCATCACCAAAATTTGCGGTGGCAGCAAAGCGTTTTCGCGCAGATGGCCCAACACCAGGCGCACATACAAAGCAGCCAGCGTCCAGGTTTTGCCAGTGCCTGCGCTGGCCTCGATCACTTGCCGCCCGTGCAGCGGCAGGGTCAGGGCGTCTAGCGCTTGGGCTTGATGGTTTGGCTTTTGCGTCATGCGTCAGCCTCTTCAGTGGCCTTCGCTGCACTCAGCAATCTGGCGTTTTCCACCATTGCGCCGTACACGCGCTGGGCCATGTCTGGCAATTCGTTTTGCAAATCGGCAAAGCCATGGAACACACGTTGCAGTGAGGTGCTGCTTTCATATTCGCCGGTGAGGTTACGGTTGCCATCAAACACCACTTGAGCTGCTTGCAGGGCAATGTCTATTGCATTTGTGTTTTGATTTTTGTCTTGATTTTTTTCTTCTTGATGTGCTGGCATGGCCATCACAAATGCACATGCTGTTTTGCGAGCTACAGGGAGTGGTTTGAGCCACGCTTCTTGGTAGAGCGTGACCAAGTTTTGCAACTCAGCCAAGGCGTCTGACGGCGACAGTGCATCCAACTGCACCACACCGTTGAGGCCAATTTGCACGCTGGTGGTGGGCGTGCCACTGGCGCAAGCCACAAGGTGATTGAGCCACAGCGTGGTGAGTGTTTGCGCGCGTGGGTGCTTGGCTTTTTCTTTGCCTTCCAGCACCGAACCTGGGCGCATCTCTACTTGCAGCCACGCAGATTGATCAGCCTTGCTTTTCCAAATTTGTTGGCCATTCGCCCATTCGGCGCTCAGGCTGTGTGCGCCCAGTGCAAAGCGGCTGGACTGCACGGGTACATCCATGGGCCAATCTTTGGCAATCTCGTCAAAGCGCTCTAGCAGCTCGTCGCGTTGTTGCAGCAGCATGTCTTGCTGCGCTTGGCCGAAACCAGACAAGGCCAGCTCACCACTCAGGCGCAACACTTGCAGCGCGTGTTCGGGGTCGCTCGCTTGCACGATGCTTTGTGTGAGTGCATAGCTGTCGAGGTGGTCGAGGGCAAAGGGTTCTTCTTGTGCGCTGGCGGCTTCGGGTGTGTCTAGGTGCAATCGCAAGCGGTCACGGACAAACACATCCACGGGTTGTTTGAGCAAACGGTTGAGCTGCTTGAGCGTCAGTTCTGTGGGGGCTTGGTCGGCCGCTTCATGTTTAGTGCGCGGTGGTTGGGTGTTTGTGTTGCTTTGCGCTTGTTGCCAATCGGCTGCATAGGTTTGTACGCCTGTGCCTTGGCGAAAGTAGGCTTGCGAAAACGCTTGTAGCGGCTGCAGCGGTGCAACGCACGCGAGCGTGTGCTCGCCTTTGTCACTGCGCTGCGTCCACACCGCATTGAGGTAGTCCATCAGCTGCGCCACCAGCACCGATGGTGGTTTGATTTCGTGGTCCGTCGTGCGCCGCCCTTGCCAGCTGATGTAGAGCTTGTCGCGTGCGGATAGCAACGCTTCTAAAAACAAATAGCGATCGTCTTCGCGGCGCGAGCGGTCGCCTGCGCGCCAGTGTGATTGAACGCTGCCTGCGTGTGCGGCGTCGCTCATCAAATCAAAGTCGCGTGGGGTTTGGCTGCGTGGGTAGTCGCCATCGTTCATGCCCAGCAAGCACACGCACTTGAAGGGAATCGAGCGCATGGGCATGAGCGTGGCGAACTGCACGCCACCGCCAAAGAAGCGGCGTTGCATGGCGGGCTGTTGCAGTTGGGCCATCCAGTGTTCGCGCACCACCACCAGTGGCAGTGGGCTGTCGAGGCGAGCCAGTTGGCATTCGGCCAGCCATGTTTCTAGCGGGGCCATCACGCGCTCGATCAATCGTTCATCCGCTTCGTCGCTTGGCTTAAAGAACAACGCGACCAGCTGCTGCAGCACCGCCACCCATTCGGTGGGTGTGTGTTCTTGGCGCAGTTTGATCAGCGCAATGTGTGTGTGGCGTAGCCATTGCAACAGGCCATCGACCACGCGTGCGTCTAGCCCGCCCACGCCTGCTTGCGGCAGTGTGTCGGCCCACGGTGTGGCGAGGTCGTCGCTGGTGCCGGTGGCGTAACCCAGCAGCAAACGCTCGATGCCAAACAGCCAACTGTTTTGGTTGGCGTCGGCCATGTCGGGCGCGATGCCCCACGGTTTTCGGTGTGGCGCGTCTAGGCCCCAGCGCACGCCAGCGTCGGCCAGCCAGGTGTCGAGCTGGGCCACGTCGTGTTCTTCTAAACAGAAGCGTTCGCGCACAGCGGCCACTTCAAACAGGCTTTGCCATTCCACGCGTGTCACGCGTAGTTGGGGCAGTTGCAGCAGGGTGTCGAGGGCTTGCACCAAGGGCTCGGTGCGTGGCGTGGTGTCGGCCACGGTGTAGGGCAGGTGGCGCAGGTCGTTGTTGGAGAAGCGCCCAAACACTGCATGGATGTGTGGCGCAAAGTTGGCCATGTCGGGCACCATCACCATGATGTCGCTGGGCTTGAGCGTGGGGTCAGCATCCAGCCACGCCAACAGTCGGTCGTGCAGCACTTCTACCTCGCGCTGGGCCGAGTGCGTTTGCACAAAGCGCACGCTGGTGTCGTCTGCGGGCACGTTGGTTAAGTGGTCGGGCAGTGGCGCGAGGTTGAGCAGGGACGACTGCAAGTGCTCCAGCATCGTGGGTTCGCGGCCTTCGTCGGCGGCTATGTCTGCGGGGTCGACAAACACGTCCACGCGGTTGAACTGGCCTTTGTATTGGTCTACGTCGTCAAAGCCATCGAGCAAGTGCAAATAGTCGCGGCCATGTTTGCCCCATGCGGCCAGCAGTGGGTGCGTGTCGGTGTGCAGTTTGTATTGGTCGGCCTCGGACAGCGAGCCATCATCTTGTGGCACGGGCAAACCGGCTTTGTGCGCTTGGCGTTGCTTAGACAACTTGGCCAATGGCACACGGCTTTCCACCACATGGCCCCAGTAGTGCTGACAGGGGTTTTGCACCAGCATGAGCACTTGGCACACGCGGCCCAAAGCGGCCAGCGCCTGCACGGTTTGCATGGGCAGCGACGTCACACCAAACACCATGATGCGGTGCGGTACACCCGCAGGGCGTTGGCCCTCGGGGATGGATGCCATCTTGGCCATGAACGCCTCGTGCACTTTGGCGCGTGAGCTGTAGCTGTGTTGAAGCTCAGCCTTCACCTCGGCATCAGCCGCTAAGTCGTCCAGCAAATCACGCCACAGCTCGGGCTGCCAGCTTTGTGCGGCGGGCAAGGGTGTGGCTGAGCCCGTTTGCGTGCGCAGGGTGTCTTTGTGATTGGCCCAGTCTTCTAGCCAATCGGCGCGGTAGTTTTGGTAGCCGTCCAGCACGTCGGCCAGCTGCGCGGCCAACTGATACGCGCGGCGGTTCATGGGCGACGCGTCAGCCTCGGCTTGGCCTAGGTAGTTTTTCAGCGGCGCAAAGCTCGGCTTGGTCAACAAACTGGGGAGCAAACGCATGATGCGCCACACCAGTGGCGACTTGTCCAGCGGCATGTGCGCGGGAACGCTGTCAGGCCCCAACACCGCGCGGTAAATCTGCCACAGCTTGGCAGATGGCAGCTCCACCTGCGTGGCTGCGCAAATGCCAAGGTCTTTGGCCAAGGCCAGCTCTAGCCAATGCTTCATGCCGTTGCTTTGCACCAGCAACACTTCGGGTGCGAGCACGGGCAGCGGGTGGTTGCGGATGAACTGCACCGCCAACTCGCGCAGGCCTTCTAGCTGGTTGCTATGAAGCACCATAAAACCGGTGGCGTGGGGGCTAGACATGTGGGGCAGAACGGGCGAAAAAAGGGGCTAAATATTTGCGTGAGCCAGTGAGCATACTGGATGGCTGGGCGCAAACCATGAGCCTGCTAACCGTCTATAAACCAAGACAATAAAATTAACTTGAATTTAATAAAAGAACACATAACGGTTAATTGACATGGATCTGCCGCAAATTGCCACCCTCTGCGCTCTCGTGCTATCCACCAGCGCCTGCACCCCGTCTGAATCCGCTACCAAACCCGCCACCGAAATAGCCAACCCCGCATCGGTCAACTGCATCAATGCAGGCGGCAAACTGACTATCCAGCGCACGCCGCAAGGCGAATTTGGCATGTGCCAATTGCCCTCGGGCAAGGTGTGTGAGGAGTGGACTTTGTTTCGGGGTGAATGGGTTTAATGCATGGGTATGGTTTTGAGTTTTCCGAATTTTTTAGAAAACTCTTGGCGTAATGTCTTTCTGACTTCAGCCGCTGCGTAACGGCGTTTTTCAACCTCAGTGCCTAGGGTGATGGGGTTGACGGCCACGGGTTTGCGTTGGTCGTCCACGGCCACCATCGTGAAGAAGCAGCTGTTGGCGTGACGCACTTCTTGTGTCTGAATATTTTCAGCCACCACTTTGATGCCGACTTCCATGGAAGAAGTGCCTGTGTGATTGACAGCCGCCAAGAACGTCACCAACTCACCCACATGGATAGGTTGGCGAAACATCACTTGGTCCACAGAGAGTGTCACCACATAGCGACCCGCATATCGACTGGCGCAGGCGTAGGCCACTTGGTCAAGAAACTTCAGAATCGTTCCGCCGTGCACATTGCCAGAAAAGTTGGCCATGTCGGGCGTCATTAGCACGGTCATGGTGAGTTGGTGGATGGGAAGATTCATGAGGTGAGGGCTTTCTAAATTGCTGCGCAGTTGCTTGAATGTTTGTTGATTTCAGGCGTCTGAAAATTTTGCCCCGACTTAAATACCTTCAGGCTTGATCTGAGCCCGAGCAATCACGGGCTTCCAACGCGCTTGTTCGAGTTTGATGAAGGCTTCAAACTCGGCACGCGTGTTGCCAATGGCAAGCGCGGTGTCTTGGCTGAGTTTGTCGTGCACCACTTTGCCACGTGCGGCAGCAACGGCTTCTTTCTCTAGCTTGTCGGTGTAGGTCTTGGGCAGTTTGCTCGGGGCCATGAGGCCGTACCACTGCGTCATCTCAAAACCTTTGAAGCCTTGTTCGGCCACGGTGGGCACATCGGGCAACAAAGGCAAACGCGTGCTGCTGCCCGTGGCAATGCAACGCAGCTTGCCTGCTTTGATGAACTGCAACAGCGCAGGTGCGCCTGCAGCGGCTGCATCGAGGCGGCCAGCCATGAGGTCGGTCAACATTGCACCTGTGCCACGGTAGGGCACGTGCAGCATGAAGGTGTCGGTGGCCATCTTGAAATATTCAAACGCCAAGTGGCCCGCACTACCGTTGCCTGCCGAGCCGTAGCTGAGCTTGCCTGGGTTGGCTTTGGCGTAGGCCACAAATTCTTTGAGGTTCTTCACGGGGAGATCAGGGTGCACCACGTAGAGGCTAGGCACTTTAGAGATGAGCGTGATGGGTGTGAAGTCTTTGTTGGGGTCGTAGGGCAGCTTGGGGAAGATGTATTGGTTCACCGCCAGCGTGCCGATGTGACCCAAGATGAGCGTGTGGTCGTCGGTGGCATGAGCCACTTCTTGCATGGCAATGTTGCCTGCGCCGCCGGGCTTGTTGTCCACAAACACGTTTTGGCCAATGGTTTTGGCCAACTCGCCCGCCAAGGCGCGCGCCACAATTTCGCTGCTACCACCGGGGGCAAACGGTACGACCAAACGCAAGGGTTTGGTGGGCCATGCGGTTTCGGCGCTTGACAGTGCAGGCGACAAAGCCAGTGCAGAGGCGGCGGTGTTGGCTAGTAGTTGGCGGCGGGTGAGGGCTGTGGTGTTGATGATGTGCATAGGTTGATTGTGAGCGCGAAGTTTTCAGGTTTAATTCGCATCTTTACTTACTGAGAAACCCAGCCATGAACTTCATTGCTCAATCGATTCCAGACTTCATTCGCACCCTCACGGCCCTGAGCGGCATTTTGGAAAAAGGCGCAGCCTCAGCCCAAGCCCTCAAGATTGATCCATTGGTGCTGACCAGCGCACGCTTGGCGCCCGATATGTTTGCGCTCGCACGCCAAGTGCAAATTGCGTGTGATGCGTCCAAACTGGGCTTTGCACGTTTGAGCGGCATCGAGGCCCCGAAGTTTGAGGACACAGAAACCACGTTCGAAGAACTGCAAGCGCGCATTGCCAAGACGATTGATTTCTTGCGCACCGTGACAGCTGAGAGCTTGGCTGGGGCAGAAGACAAAGTGGTGTCATTCCCCGCTGGCCCCGAGCGCGTGTTGAAGCTCAAAGGTCGCGACTTTTTAACGCAGTGGGTATTGCCCAATTTGTATTTCCACACAGTCACGGCCTACAACATCTTGCGCCACAACGGGGTGGATGTGGGCAAGATGGACTACCTCAAGGGCGCAGACTTGCTCCCTTGAGGTGTTCAGTGTTGCTTGGCTTGTTTAGGGGTTCCTGAAAACCACGACACATACAAGGCTGGCAACACCACCAACGTCAGCAAGGTGGCAGTGACCAAACCACCAATCACCACGATGGCCAAGGGGCGTTGGGTCTCAGACCCAATGTCATGGCTCAAGGCCATGGGCAACAAGCCCAAAGCAGCAAGCATGGCCGTCATCAACACGGTGCGCAAACGTTGCAGCGCACCTTCTTTGACCGCATCAATCACGGTGTAGCCCGCATTGCGCAGCTGTTGGAACACCGACAGCATCACCACACCGTTGAGCACGGCTTGACCCGACAGCGCAATAAAGCCAATGGCTGCAGACACCGACAGCGGGATGCTGAAAATCCACAAGGCCACAAAGCCACCAATCAACGCCAAGGGCACGTTGATCAAAATCAGGCCCGCTGTTTTGAATGAACCAAAGGCATCAAACAGCAACACAAAGATGAGCAGCAACGAAATCGGCACCACCACGCCCAAGCGTTTCATGGCGCGTTCTTGGTTTTCAAATTCACCCGACCAGGTGACGGCGTAGCCTTCGCTGATCGTCACGTTCTTTTCAACGCGCGCTTGCATGTCGGCCACGACCGAGCCCATGTCTCGGCCTTTCACAAAGATACCAATGGCCATGGTGCGTCGGCCTGCTTCACGCGCGATGTTCATGGCACCGCTGCCTTGGCGAATGGTGGCCACGTTCTCTAGCGTGGCATAGCCGCCACCGGGCAGGGCAATGGGTGTGGCAGGCAGGTTGATGACAGAGCGACGGTCACCCGCCAAACGCAGCACCACCGAGAACTTGCGCTCGCCTTCCCAAATCTCTGTGGTGGCGCGACCAGCTAAGGCAGACTCAATCACGTCTTGAATGTCACCCACGTTGAGGCCTAAGCGTGCAGCGCGATCGCGGTCGATGTCCACAATGAGTTGTGGCACTTCGCCCAAGCGGTCAATCTCGGCACGTTGCACGCCCACCACTTGTTTGAATTCGCGTTGCATGGCTTCGGTGGTTTTGCGCAGCACATCCAAGTCATCGCCCGAGACCTTGACCACGATTTGGCCTTTGATCTGCGAGATCGATTCGAGCACGTTGTCACGAATCGGCATCGAGAACGCAGGGTCGACACCCGGGATGATGGCCAGCTTTTGGTCCATCTCGTCAATCAGCATGTCACGTGTCATGCCTTTGCGCCATTCTTCGGCAGGCTTCACGTCCACAAACACTTCAGCCATGCTGAGGGTTTTGGGATCGGTGCCATCTTCGGGTTGACCGGCTTTGGACACCACCGTGCGCACTTCGGGAATGGCGAGCAGTTGCAAGCGCGCTTTGCGCAACACTTGGGCCGCCTCGTCTTGCGACACGCTGGCAGGCATGTCCCAGTTCACCCAGAACGTGCCTTCGTTGAGCTCAGGCAAAAATTCTGAGCCCAAACTAGCCGCTGCAAAGATGGATGCAACAAAGCAGCCCAGTGCAATTTTGACAACCTTGCGTGGTTGCTCTAGCGCCCAGTTGAGAACGGGCTCGTACACACGTTTGGCCCAAGAGACCAAGTTGTTGTCGCCATGCGGCACACCTTTGCGCAGCATCCAATAGGCCAACAATGGCACCAAGGTGAGCGAGAAGATGAGCGAACCAATCAGCGCCGTCGTGACCGACAAGGCCATGGGCTGAAAGATGCGGCCTTCGTGGCGCTGCAGCGCAAAGATAGGAATGTGCGCCGCAATGATGATGAGCATCGAGAACAAGGTAGGGCGGCCCACTTCGTTGGCCGCGTTGGTGATGAGGGTGCGACGCTCTTTCTCATTCATGCCTTCGCCACGTTCAGCCAAGCGGTGCATGATGTTTTCAATCACGATCACCGCACCGTCCACGATGATGCCGAAGTCCATCGCACCAAGGCTCAGCAAGTTGGCAGGCACGCCCATGATCTTGAGGCCTAAGAAGGTAGACAACAAAGCCAGCGGAATGACCACCACCACCGCCAATGAGGCGCGCATGTTGGACAAGAACAGGTACAGCACCAGTGACACCAGCAACGCGCCTTCCACCAAGTTCTTGAACACGGTGGTGAGGGTCTTGCCCATCAACCAAGTGCGGTCATAAAACGGCACGATTTGCACGCCCTTGGGCAGCACGCGTTCGTTGAGGTCGGCCACTTTGTCTTTGATGCCTTTCAACACCACGCTGGGGTTCTCGCCCTTGCGCATGATGATGATGCCGGTCACTACATCGTCATCCATGTCTTGGCCGACTGTGCCCAAACGTGGCACAGCGCCAATGGCCACAGTGGCAACGTCTTTCACCAGCACCGGTGTGTTGCCACGGGCGGTGACCACGATGTTGCCAATGTCTTGCGCTGAGTGCAGCAAACCAATACCGCGAATGGCGAACTGTTGTGCGCCTTGCGCTACATAGCTACCGCCCGCGTTGGAGTTGCCCCGACCCATGGCGTTTTGCAAGTCTTGCAGCGTGAGCTTGTAGGCACGCAGCTTTTGCATGTCGGGCTGCACTTCGTATTGTTTGATGTAGCCGCCCATGCCCACCACATCGGCCACGCCTGGAATTTGGCGCAACGCACGTTCCACAGTCCAGTCTTGGATGGTGCGCAGGTCGGTCGATGTTTTGCCGTCACCTTTGAGGCGGTAGCGCATGACTTCGCCCACAGGTGTGGCGTTGGGCATGACGTTGGCTTGTACGCCGGTGGGCAAGTCCACACTTGTCAAACGTTCGTTGACTTGTTGACGGGCCAAGTTGACTTCGGCCTTGTCGTCATAGGTGACCACGGTGAATGACAAACCAAACTGCGTGTGTGAGAAGACGCGAATGGAATTGGGCAAGCCCGACAGCGCCACCTCAATGGGCAAAGACACTTCTTTTTCCACCTCTTCAGCCGCGCGGCCTGGGTAGAGGGCAATCACCGTCACTTGGGTATCGGTGACGTCGGGGAAGGCTTCCACCGACAGGTTTTTAAACGCGAACACGCCTGCCATCACAAACAGCAGGGTCCCCAGCAGAATGAACAGCGGCTGGTTCAGCGCGTAGTCAATGAGACGCTTCATTTGTGACCTGCGCTGCTTGCGGATGTGGCAGAGCCGGGGGCGGGTGTGTGTTGCATGGCCTCGTCTTGGGCGTTGCGGAACTCACGGGCCAAGAGCAGGCTGTTTTCTTTCACCACCAGTTCGTTGGCTTGCACGCCGTCGACGATGAGAACTTCTTGCAGACCTTCGTAGCCCAGCTTGACGCGGCGGGGTTCAAACACACCGGGTTCGGTTTGCACATAGGCCCAATGTTCGGTGCCGCGCAATTGCACGGCGCTGGCAGGCACCAACACACCGGCGCCTAGCTTGCGCTCAATGCGGGCGGTACCCAGCATTTCAGCTTTGAGGGTGCGTTGTGCGTTGTCGATGACGGCACGCACTTTGATGGCGCGTGTGGTGCTGTCAATGAAGTCACCGGCTGCAGTGATCTTGGCTTCAAAGGTTTGACCGGGAAAGTTGGGCAAGGTCAATGAAACTTTGGTACCGTTTTTGAGTGAGGCGATGTCGGATTCACGGGCATCAATTTGCACCCACAACACGCTGGGGTCACTCACCACAAAGAGGGCTTGGTTGCCGGGGCCGCCTTGGTCGGGGCGCACTTCTTGGCCTGCGCTTAGGTTGCGTTCCACGACCACGCCTTTGACGGTGGATGCCAAGCCGAGTTGCTGGTTGACGTTGTTGGCGCTGCTGCCGTACATGCGTGTGCGTGCTTGGGCGCGGGCCAGTTCGGCGCGTGCGCGCATGGCGTCGGCTTCGGTCAGGTCGAGTTCTTTGCGTGAGATGACGTCGGCTTCAAACAGGGTTTGGTGACGGGCCAAGGCGCGCTCGGCCACTTGGGCATCGGCCATGGCTTTGGCGGTGTCGGCTTGGGCTGCGCCAAACTCGGGCGAGGCCAAGGTGGCCAGCACTTGACCTGCTTTCACGCTTTGGCCAATGTCGGCATTGAGGCTCAACACGCGGCCTGCAAACGCGGGGTAGATGCGTTGGGTGCGTTCTTCGTTCCACACCAAGCGGGCGGGCAGTTCGATGGTCACGCTTTCGGCGGCTTTGGCTTCGGTGGTGCCTAGCAAAGCGAGCTGTGGATGGCCCGCGGGAAAGCGCAACTGTTGACCTTGAACAATAGGCAGAGGGGCGGGTGGTTTATGCGGAGCCTCTTGATTGAGCAGCGTGAAGACCAGAACAGCGATGGCGAGTGCGCTTCCCGCAGCAACGTAGCGTTTGGTGGGGGTGTTCAGAAGCTCACGCGTGGTTTCGCGCAGGCGGTCTTGTAGGTTATGTCGTATGCTCATGCCACGTTTATCGTTCACTGTGGCTGACCAGTCCCTGACTTAACTTTTATTTGAATCTTTCTTGTGAGAATTTTGTTAATTGAAGACGATGCCGTGCTTCAAACGGTGGTGCTGCGCAGCCTGAGCGATGCGGGACATCGTGTGGACGCGGCCAGCCATTTGGAGGCGGGCGCACACTTTTGGCAGGTGCAAGCCTATGACGCGGTGCTGTTAGACCTGAACCTGCCCCTCAACGGCCAACCCCACGCCGCTCAAGGCAGTGGCTTGCAGCTGTTGCGCGAAGCCCGCGCCCGTGGCGACCGCACGCCTGTGCTCGTACTGACGGCGCGTAACCGTACCGATGAGCGCATCGCCGGCCTAGATGCAGGCGCTGATGACTACCTCGGTAAGCCGTTTGATTTAGACGAAGTCGAAGCCCGTCTGCGTGCCTTGGTGCGCCGCACCCAAGGTGTGAGCGAGGAGGTGCAGGTGGGACGCTTGCGTTTGAACCAAAAGCTGCGCCGTATTTTTGTGGGCGATGCTGATTTGGCTTTGCCCGCTCGCGAATTTGAGGTGCTCTGCGAGCTGATGACGCCGCCTGGCCGTGCGTTGAGTAAACGCGTGTTGTCTGACAAACTTTCTGACTTTGATGAGGCGTTGGGCGACAACGCGCTAGAGGCGTTCATTTCACGACTGCGTAAAAAACTGGCAGACAGTGGCGCAAAGATTCGCACCTTGCGAGGCATTGGTTACGTATTAGAGGAACAAGAATGACCGACACACCACGCAAGCCGTCCTTGCGCAACCGCTTGTTGCGCCATGTGCTGATACCGCTGGCCGCCACATGGCTGGTGGGCGCCGCTTTTGTGGTGGGCATTGCGTCGTACTTTGCACAACAGGCGTTTGACCGCGCTTTGTTGGATGACGCGTACTTGGTGGCCAGCCACGTGCAGCGTTCAGCCGACAACTCGGGTGCTTTGGATTTGAGCTTGTCTGCGCAAGAGATGAGCACGGTGCTGTTTGACCAAAGCGAGTCGCTGTATTTTGCTGTGTTGGGGCCCAATGGCAATTTATTGGCGGGTCATGCGGGCTTACGACCTCCACAGTTTTCGCAAAGCATCAAGCCGCAGTTTGCTGCCATGGAATACCAAGGCCGTGTGTTGCGCACGGTCACGATTCATCGTCAACAACCTGGTGACTTTTATGTGGTGATGGCACAAACCACGACCAGTCGAGATCATTTGTTGCAACGCTTGCTCACGTTTTCTATCGTGCCGCAACTGTTGTTGTTGGGCTTGTTGGCTGCGTGGTTGCAACGCGCGATTGAAGACGACTTGACACCTTTGGCGGCACTTGAAGAAGCGGTGGGCCAACGTGATGTGCGTGACCTGACGCCTGTGCCTGTGACTGCCACCACGCGTGATGTGCAACGCTTGGGCCAAGCCATCAATGCGTTGCTCGGGCGCATTGCCTACAGCGTGCAAGCGCAGCGTGAGTTCTCGGGCAATGTGGCGCACGAGTTGCGCACGCCCTTGGCGGGCATTCGTGCGCTGGCCGATTACGGCTTGCGTCAAAACGATCCACAGGTGTGGCGCGAACAGCTGCAAGGTATTGCTCAAAGTCAAGAGCGAGCGAGCCACTTGGTCGATCAATTGCTCGCGTTGGCCTTGGCCGATGAAGCCAAACAAACCTTAGAAAGCACACCTGTTGCTTTGGATGCTTTGGCGGGCGAAGCGGTGATGCGCTTTTTGTCACGGGCTGATTCAGTGGGTGTAGACCTTGGCGCCAAAGGCATTGACCATGCCGTCACAGTGCTAGGCAATGCCGCGTTGATTGAAGGCATCTTGAACAACTTGATTGACAACGCGCTGCGTTATGGCCGTGCTGAAAACGGCGAAAGCCATATCACTGTGTCGTTAGAGCAAAGCTACAAGCACGTCACTTTGTCTGTGACCGACAACGGCACAGGCGTACCAACTGACAAGCTCAAACAAATCAGCCAACGTTGGGTACAAGGCGCAGCAGGTGAAGCGCTCAAATCAGGCATGGGTCTTGGCTTGGCCATCGTGAGCACGTATGCCAAGCTGCTGGGTGCACAAGTCAATTTCAAGTCGGTCGAGCCGCAGGGGTTTTGTGTCAGTGTGGTGTTTGATCGCCCTCAATGACGGCACAAGTGATCAGGCCTTCGGGCGCCACATGTGAAACAACTGCTCAGGGCCGATACTGAAATAGTCAGCAGGGCCACCGCCGCGCAAGATGTGGCCCGCGTTGGCTGTGTCGTAAATGCCGTCTTTGAGTAGATGTTCGGCAATGTGCACGCCCACCACTTCACCCAGTACCAACCATGTGGGCACTTTTTGTTTGTCTAAGCCTTCGAGCTGAATGATTTGTGTGCTGCGGCATTCAAACGACACAGGGCTATCGGCCACACGCGGCACATCCACCACGCGCGATGGCGCAGTGGTCAAGCCCGCCAATTCAAACTCATTCACCTCTGGGCCCACAGGCGCGCAGGTTTGGTTCATGGCTTCTGCCAAAGGGCGGGTGACGAGGTTCCACACAAACATGCCGTTTTCTTGCACGTTGCGCAGCGAGTCTTTGGGGCCCGTGCTTGAGAAGCCCACGATGGGTGGGATGTAGTTGAAGGCGGTGAAGAAGCTGTAGGGGGCAAGGTTCAACACGCCGTCATTGCTGCGTGTGGAAACCCAGCCAATGGGGCGAGGGCCCACGATGGCGTTGAAGGGGTCGTGGGGTAGGCCGTGGCCGTTGCGGGGTTCGTAGAAATGTGTCATGCCGATACGGTAAACGCAAATGCGCAAGCAGGCTGTCGCCTACTTGCAAAGCCGCAAGCGTTGTACGTCTTAAAAAGTGCGTTTGGCGACGATGGCCAGTACATCAAGCTCAGCTTGATGGTCGGCTTTGATGTCGTTCAAACTTTTGCGCAAATTGGCTTCGCCCGTGGCTTGGGCAATCAGACTGAGTTGATCCACCAAGAGCTTGAACTGTGCCGCAGCCAGCGCAGGGTGTGCTTTGGCATCGAGCACCAAACCGTTGGCGTGGGTGTGGTCTTCCGACTCTTTGGCGGCGAACTCTGCACGCGCCTCTTCGGTGAGCCGTTTGACCTCATCACCTGACAAATGCAAGCGCTCGGCTTCGGCAATGATCAGTTCTTTTTCCGCATGATCAAGCATGCCGTCTTCGTACGCCAACATGAGTCGTTGTTTGAAGGCTTCGCGGTCAATGCGCAGTTGGTCGGTGAAGGCAGAGGCCAGCAAACCTGCAGGGATGGCAAAAATGCCAATGCCGACCAGTGCCAACACCACGGTGAGTGCACGGCCCATGGGGGTGATGGGCGAGATGTCGCCATAGCCCACCGAGGCCAGCGTGACCACAGCCCAGTAAATCGACTGTGGAATGTTTTCAAACTTATCGGGTTGGGCTTCGTGTTCAAACAAATAGCCCAAGCTGGCCGTGAGCACCACCAACAGCATCATCACGAATACCGACGCAAAGATGACTTGCCATTCACGCATGACCACTTTGAACAGTGTTTCCATCGCCGAGGTGTAGCGCGTGAGTTTGAGCATCCGCATGAGACGGAAGACCCGCAAGAAACGCAAATCCAAATGCTGGCTGAAAAAGCTTTCTAAGATGAAAGGCAGAATTGCCAGCAAGTCGATGACGGCTTGGCCTGTGCGCACATGGGCCCAATGCGGCATGCTCAGGTGTTTGTATTTTGGATTTTCTGGTGCGGTGTAAACCCGCGCGATGTATTCGATGGTGAAGATGGTGAAGGCCATCGCGTCGATGACTTCAAACTCAACAGCGAACAAGGCGCGGACCGAAGCTACCGTTTCAAAAATCACACAGGTGATGGACAGGGCAATCCAAAACACGATGAAGTTGTCGATGTAGGTGTGCAAGCGGCCCGAGTGTCCTGTGGGCTCCAGCATCGCAAAAATTTTGGCGCGCCAACTGCGGCCGGCATTGAGTTCTTGGAACTCATGCCAAGCAGGAATGATTTGGCGTGACAGCTTGAACATCCGCGCCAAACGCATGACCCGCAAGACGCGCAACATTTCCACATCGACATCCACGAAACGGGCAAAGTAGAAAGGGGCGATGGCGATCAAATCAATCAGCGCATAAAAGCTCAAGGCATAGCGCAAACGTGGAAAGCTTTTGCCTGCAAAGTCAGGGTTCAGGTGCGCAGTGGCCACCCGCATCACATATTCGGCGGTGAAGATGCCAACGGTGACGATGTCAAACCAATGGAACCAATGCTTGTAGTCGTTGTAGATTTCAGGCGTGTTTTCGATGAGAACCGCAATCACACTCGCCACGATCAAGAACGCAATGGTGCGTTCGACTTGACGTTGAAAGCCGTGCTTGAACTCTGGGTCAAACACCCATTTGTAAAAGCTGGCAAGTGGCGAGGTGTGATGGGTGGTCATCGTGTGTTCTTTTCAATCAGTAATTGACGCAGCTCAGCCATTTCTTGGCGCAGCGCTTGCAACTCTTCTTGCACGGTGCGTTGGTGGTGGTGGTCGCGGTGGTCTTTGTCGTGATCTGCGGTGATGGAATCCACGATCACCGCGATGAACAAGTTGAAGATGATGAACGTGGCGATCAAGATGAACAAGATGAAGAAAATCCACGCATAGGGGAACACTTCCATGATCGGGCGGGCAATGCCGTCAGCCCAACTCTCCAAGGTCATCACTTGGAACAGCGTGAAGGCACTCATGGTCAAATTGCCAAACCAATCGGGAAAGTCTTTGTGGAACAGGTTTGTTGCAATGACCGATGCCACATAAAAGATGATCATGATCAGGCCAAACACAGAGCCCAAGCCAGGCAGCGAGCTGAGCAAACCACCCACCACTTTGCGCATGCTCTCGACTTTGTTGATGAGGCGCAGCACCCGCAACACGCGCAGCGCCCGCAACACAGACAGCGAACCAGATGCAGGCACCAAGGCAATGCCGACCACGATGAAGTCAAACACGCACCAAGCGTCTTTGAAAAACGAGAAGCCACGTGCAGCCATGAGCAACACGATTTCTAAGATGAAAATGCCCAAGATGATGTGGTCGAGCAAAAACAATTCATGGCCCCATGCGTCCATCACTTCATGGTTGGTTTCAATGCCCAAGATGGCCGCGTTGATGACGATGAGGAAAACCAAAAAATTCTGAATTGTGTGGTGCGTGATGAATTGCTCAATTCGTTCGCGCCAAGGCGTTGCCGTAGAAGTACTTTGCATTGCTAAGAAATGGATCAAGTGAAAGTGACAAAAAAGCCCCTTGCGGGGCTTTGGTGATTGTTTTGCTTAGATGAAAAGCAAAAAACCGTTGATGGTGGAGAGGATGCCCAGCGCCCCCAAGGCACAAGGTACCCAAAAGAGCACGTGCGCGCCGGTGAGGATGGCCACCGAGGTCAACACAATGGCGATTTGCAACAAGGCTTCTGCATAGTCGAACCAAGGGTCTTGGCGCAAAGCGATGTCACGCTCATGCTCGTGTTCTTTGGCTTTTTCCATCAGTTCTTTTTTGCCGTCGCCGGTTTCTGGTTCTGACTCATAGCGAGCGATGTTCTTTTCATAAGCCTCCAACTTTTTCTCAGCCAATTGCTTGGCAGCAGGTGAGAGCTTGTCGTTGGCGATTTGAATGCGCAACTCATCCGCAGCGATTTTGTAATCGGTCTGGCGAATGTTTTTGGCTTGGTAGAACGCATACGCGTTAGAAGCCAAGATGTTGTTGCTCATGCTCTCTTTCGAGGCGTTGTTGCCGCCTAAGCTGGCAATGGCCAAGCACATGGCCAAACATGACACCAGCATGGCGCAACGGGTACGGAATGGGTCGTTGCCATGGTCTGGCAATTCTGTTTCTGGTGCTTCACTCATGGTTGTTCCTTGTTATTCGTCTCTGTGGTGATCGTCCGAGGGTTTGTCTTTGTGACGGGTCACAATTTTATAAATAGCGATGATTGCTAATGCAATGGCCACGCCGCACACGACCAACTCAGCATTGGTGAGTTGATGCACAAACTTGTCGACGTAGTCGTAAGTCGATAGAGGCGTGTAAACGTCTGGATTCTCTTGCTTGTATTTTTCGTATGCGCCGTTGTCCATGGGGTCACCTCTGTTGCGTTATTTAGCTTGCTTGTTGGCGTCAGAGATTTGCTTCTCTTCTTCCATCTGGTGTTTGATGGCTTCGACTTGCTCATCAGACATGCCAAGTTTGGCCTGCATGATTTTAAGTTGCGCTTGCTCTTCTTCGGTCACGACACCGTCAGCAAGCACGTTTCGCACTTCCATTTCATACAAAGCTTGACGTCGCTCAACTTGGGCGGTGTAAGCGGTGGCCACCACACCTGTCAGGATGGCGGCCAAAGCGATGGACAGAATTTGCGTGAAGATGACCAAGATCGTGCCCACGAACGTGACAGGATCCACGTTGCCCCAGCCCGAGATGATGGTGATGACAAACCAGTGCATCGCAGCAGGAATAGAGGGAAACACTTCAGGCTGCTCATGGCCTTCGATGATGTAAATCAGCGAAGAGAACAACAAGCAGCTGATGAACAGCAAGAACACGGCTGATGAGAAAGAGTCTTTCTCGGCTTTGACGGCGGCCACCATGTCTTCAAACGCGCTGTTGTAGCGGGAGAGTTTGAAAATTCGCATCAAACGGAACATGCGCAGCACGCGCAAGTCGGCGCCTGGGAAAAGCAGTTGCAAGTAAAACGGCACCGTGCTCACAAAGTCGATGATGCCGTAGAAGCTGAACACATATTCTTTGCGGCCATCCCATGCAGTGCCGCCGCTGTGAATGTACTTTTCGCTGTACGACCAAACGCGCATGACGAACTCAATCGAGAACACGGCCACGCTGAACATGTCGAACAAATGGAACTCGTGCTCTAAGGCCTCGTGGATTTCAGGGACTGACTCCAAGATGATGCCAATCACGTTGGCCACCACCAGCAGAGCGATGAAGATTTCGACGAAATTGCTGTACTTGTCGGGCACTTCACCTTCCATGATTTCGAAGGTGCGGCGCTTGATGCGTTGATACATAGAGGGGTTAGAAACGGCTGTAGTCATGCTTCGCTCAGTCATTGGCGGACGATTTGTTTTTGGCGCGCAGCATCATGGCTTCGACTTGTTCATCTGACAGTCGGTAGTGCGCTTGCAAACGCTTCAAGGTTTCTTGCTCTTCGTCTGACATATTGCCGTCTTTGAACACCTCACGCAGCTGGGCTTCAAACGCAGCCTTCTTACGAGCGACTTGGTTGGAAAACGCTGATGCCACGATACCGGTCATGATCGCGGCCATACACACGCCTAAGAAGCCTGTGATGAGCGCAATGGCCTCACCCGCCTTGGTCATCGGTTCGACGTTGCCGTAGCCCGATGTGATGGTCACGATGGACCAATAAATGGAGTGAGGGATCGTGCCAAAGAACTCAGGTTGTTGATGGCCTTCTGCGAAGTGCATCAACGAGGCAGACACGATGGTGGCGATGGTCAACAAGAACACGGCAGAGCCAAATGCTTGACGCTCAGAGTGGATGGCGTGAAACAAGTCTTGCAGCGCGGTGTTGTATTTGGAGAGTTTCAAAATTCGCAGCAAACGCAAGACGCGCAAGATGCGCAAGTCCAAACCCGGTAAGAACATGTGCATGTAGTAGGGCATGGTGGCAAAGAAGTCGACCAAGCCAAATGCGCTGAACATGTATTCGAAACGACCTTTCCAAGCGCCGCCGTTCTCGCGGCTGTACTTGGCGCCCAAGGACCACACGCGCGAGATGTATTCACCCGTGAAGAACATCACGCTCCAGAACTCGAGCTCATGGAAGAACTCTTTGAATTCGGCGTGAATTTCCGGGACGGAATCAAGGATCACGGCAGAGCAGTTGACCAGCACCACAAGGGTGATCATCCACTCGACGTAGCGGCTGGCCGTGTGCTTGGGCGAGCCGTCCAATATTTCCATCAGGGTGTTTTTAAATCCTGTAGTCATTGCGAGGGTCTAACGAATTGGAAGGTGTGTCGTGTTGGAATAGAAAAGCGGCCACACAGTCAAGCGTGGCCGCTTTGTTTGGGGCTTAAGCCTTACCTTGAATTTTTTGCCACAGGGCAAATTCGTTGGCAGACAGACGCTCGCCTTGTTGCGCCGCTTGGTCAAACTGTGCGGCATTCACTTGCACGCCCAGTTGTCGGATTTGACCCAACAAGACTTTGTAGTGCTCCACAGCCAAGGCTGGGTTTTCGGCAATCTTGTGGATTGGCAGTGGGTTGCGTTCTTCGAGCTCATGCTCTTTGATCACCACCTCAATCAGCTTGTTCACTTCTTCCACCGTCAAGTGCAGGCGCTTGGCTTCTGCACGGATGATGGCGGCTTCCGATTCGCTGATGTGGCCGTCTTTGAGGATGGCGAATAAGTTGGCTTTCAATTGGTCACGTTCTTTCACCAACTCATCGCTGAAGGCTGAGGCCAACAACGCAGCAGGGATCGCAAAGATACCAATACCCAACAGCGCCAAGACGCTGGTCATGGCTCGGCCCATTGGTGTGACCGGTGAAATATCACCGTAGCCCACAGAGGCCAAGGTAATGACCGCCCAGTAGATGGAGGTGGGGATGTTTTCGAACTTCTCAGGTTGAGCGTCGTATTCAAACAAGTAGCCCAAGCTGGCGGTCAAGACCAACAGCAACATCATGATGAAGGTTGCAGCGCCCATGACGGGCCACTCGCGCACCACCACTTTGACCAACACGGCCGTGGCATCGCTGCCGCGTGTGAGCTTGAGCAATCGTGCCAAACGGAAGACTCGCAAGAAGCGCAAATCGATCAGGTGATGCAAGAACACTTCTAAGAAGAAGGGCAAGATGGCCAAGAAGTCGATGAAGGTCGATGGGTTTTTGGCTTGTTTGAAGCGTCCCAAGAAGGCACCCTTGTAGCCAGGCTCTTCCACACATGAATACATGCGCATGCAGTACTCAACCGTGAAGATGGCCACAGCCACGGCATCCAAGATCACAAATTGCAAATGCAAGATGTAGTTGATGCTCTTGACCGATTCCAAAATCACGGCCATCACAGACAAGATCACCCACACGCCAATGAACACTTCAAAGATGTGTTGCATGGTGCCGCCGTAGTTACTGGGGAACACCAAGGCATGCACTTTTTGACGGAAGGTACGACCTTTGTTGAGCTCTTTGAATTCAGCCAGCGCTGGAATCAACACGCGGAACAACTTCAAGATCCGCAAGAGTCGCAGGAATCGCAACACGCGCAAATCGATTGGGATGAACGCCTTCAAGTAGAAAGGCGCCACAGCCAAGAAGTCGATGATGGCAAAGGGGCTGGTGACAAAACCAAAGCGCGCATTCTTGCGGTTTTTGAACTCTTCGTCTTCAGGGGCGAGGTACAGACGTAAGGCGTATTCAACGGTGAACACGGCGACGGAGAAGATGTCGAACAGCTCAAACCATGTGCGGTAGGGCTCGTACACCGCAGGCACATGTTCAAACATCAAGCTGAACAAGTTACCAATGATCAGGTAGCTGATCCACTTGTCGAGTTCTTTTTGGAAGTTGCCGGGGATGTTTGGATCCAGCAACCATGAATAAAGCCACTTGCGCATAGGCAAGTTGCGGTCGATGTTGGCTTCTTCGTCTTGGCCCAGAATGGACTTGACGTCGAGGTCTTCTAGGAATTTGTCTTGTTTTGTCGTGGTATTCATGTCAGACCTCAGAATTCAAATTCAGCAACTTTGACGGCATAGCCACCTTTGTCGCAAACGGACAAGCGCAATTGCATCTTGTAGTCAATCGCGTCTGTTTCGACCAACTGTGAAGCGACGAACGGTGTGGCTGAGCCTGGAGGGGTGGGCATCAGGTCTTCCAACAAAATAGCGCCCATCAACGTACGGTCTTTGGGGTCGCAGGCCGCCACAAAGTGAGGGGCCACGTTGAAGAACGGGTTGATTTGGTCTTTCAGCTCGGTGGTTTCTAAGATGTGAGCCAAGCAAGCGCCCCAAGTGCCGGGTGTACCGGCTTTGGCATCTGCCGCAGGTTTGACGCCACCTTTGCAAGCGGGGTGCTGGCTATCAGCTTCAAAGCGTGTGGTGCCGGTTTCGGTCAGCCATGCCACCCAAGCCTCGCCATTGCTTTTGGAGGTTTCAACCTTGATGGCTTCTTTGTAGTTGACGACACCCAATAAGGTGACGGCTGCAACAACGAGCACCAAAAAGGCAATAAAGAGCTTGTCTGCGGTGGTTGTGCCGAGGTGTTGATGCTCGGAGGTGTGATCTGTGGAAGATGCCATGGGTATCGCCATTCAAGTAGAGGGAATCCGACTTCAACATAGGGTGATTTGAGCCGGGCGAAAGTGTGTTTGATGATATTCGGAAATGTCGTGAATTTATCGAATTAACACTAGATATTCGACGATGTTAGTGTTTTTAATGAATATTAAAGGCGTAAAAAAAGCCGCTTTCAAAGCGGCTTTTTCATTTGTCAAAACTCAGTGGTTTTGCGAGCCCCGGTGCGCCCAACCGGTGGTGTGCTTCTCGATCATGCTGAACAGCTCATACATGATCATGGCCATCGCGCCCACTACCACCAAGCCCGCAAACGCCAAGCCCATTTGCATGGCAGAACCCGCAGAAATCAGCAAATACCCGATGCCTTCGTTGGCGGCGGTCATCTCTGACACGGTGGTGCCCACAAACGCCAAGGTGATGGCGACTTTGAGCGAGCCGTAAAAGTAAGGCATGGAGCGGGGCAAGCCCACCTTCACCAGCACATCCCAGCGTTTGGCGCCCAAGACGCGCAGCACGTCTTCGAGCTCAGGCTCTAAGGTGGCCAAGCCCGTGGCGATGTTCACCATGATGGGGAAGAAGCTGATGAGGAACGCGGTCAAGATGGCAGGGCCGACGCCAATACCAAACCACACCACCAAGATCGGCACAAAGGCGGCTTTGGGCAAGGCGTTGAAGCCGGTCATGAGCGGGTACACAGCGGCATAAGCCAAGCGTGAGCTGCCAATGACAAAGCCCAGCAACACCCCCACCACGATGGCAATGCCAAAACCCACCATGGTCACCCAGAAGGTGCGCCACGCGTGGCCAGCAATGACGTCGCGGTATTCGACCATTTGTTCCCAAATGCGCAGGGGCGAGGGGAACACAAATTCGGACACGTTGAAGAGCGAACAAGCGGCTTGCCAAATCAGCAAGGTGGCGACGAGCAAGCCCCAAGGCGCCCAAGTTTCAAGTTGTTTTTGATTCATGGCGTCACTGCCCGAGGTTGGTGCCGTCTTTGCGCATCGCGCCGATGTGGCCGCGCAGCTCGTGGACGATGTTGGTGAACTCGGGGGTGTAGGTCACCTCCAAGTCGCGGGGGCGAGGTAAATCAATGTCGCGTTTGACCACAAAGCGGCCCGGGCTCTTGCTCATCACATACACGGTGTCGGCCAAGAAAACGGACTCGCGCAAATCGTGGGTGACCAAGATGACGTTGAACTTTTGCATGGCATGCAAGTCGCGCAGCGTGCACCACAGCTCTTCGCGGGTGAAGGCGTCGAGCGCGCCAAACGGCTCGTCGAGCAACAGCATCTTGGGCTCATGGATCAGCGCACGGCAAATGCTGGCGCGTTGTTGCATGCCGCCTGACAGCTCCCACGGGAACTTGCGTTCGTAGCCACCCAGACCGACGGTTTTGAGCAGATCAATGGCACGTGCTTCGTACTCGGCTTTCTTCTCTTTGAAGTTGGTGCGGTAAGGCTCCACGATTTCCAAGGGCAGCAACACGTTGTCCAGCGTGGTGCGCCAAGGCAAGAGAGACGGCGACTGAAACGCCATGCCACTGATTTTGAGCGGGCCGTTGACGGGCTGACCATCGACATAAATCGCGCCACGGCTGGGCTTTTTCAAACCCGTGGTGAGCTTCATGAAGGTGGATTTGCCGCAACCCGAGGGCCCCACAATGGCGATGAACTCGCCTTGTTTGACCTGCAGGTTGATGTCTTCCACCGCAAAGTGGTTGTGTGCCAGCAACTCATCGTTGTAGGCGAGCCAGACGTTTTGAAAGTCGACGAAGTGTTCGGGAGACGCAGTCATGCAGCAGTGCCTGGATTACTTCTTACCCTTGGGCAACACGTCAAGTTCTTTGGCGCTTGGCAAGAAAGAACCGTTCCACACATCGTCCGCTTTGACGCGGGTTTTGGTGTTGAACGCGTCAGACACTTGAGACGCCATCAAGCTCAGGCGTGGGCCTTTGACTTGACCGAAGCCTTCCGCGCGAGCGTCTGGGCTGTTGATGACGGTGTCGATGGCCAGCTTCAAGCGGCGTGTTTCGAGTTCGCTGTTGATGATGCCGTCGCGGGCCTTGACCGTTTCAATGGCTTTGGCTGGGTCAGCGATCACATCCTTCGCGCCTTTGGCAAATGCAGCCAAGAAGGCTTTGAGAGCGGCTGGGTTTTCTTTGATTAGCTTGGGCGAAGCGATGATGGCGTTGCCATACAACTTCACGCCCAAGTCTGGGTATTGCATGACGACCACGTCGTCAGCTTTGACGCCGCGGGCTTCGATGTTGAGTAATGAGGTGAAGGTGAAGCCTGTGATGGCATCCACATCACCACGAACCAACATGGTTTCGCGCAAAGGTGGGTCCATCGACACCCAGTTCACAGTGCCTACGCTGTTGGCTTTGGCGAAGATGGGGAATGCACGGCGGCCTGCGTCAAACACAGGTGCGCCGAGCTTTTTGCCTGCCAAGTCGGCTGGGGTTTTGATACCAGATTTCTTGAGGGCCATCACCGAAGCGGGGGTGTTGTTGTAGACCATCATCACGGCCACGGGCTTGTTGGGTGCGTCGGGGTTGTTGGCGTGGAATTCCATCAAGGCGGCCAAGTCCGCAAAGCCCACGTCGTAAGCACCAGAAGCCACGCGGTTGACCGCGCCGCCAGAGCCGTTGCCTGCGTCCACCGTCACGTCGAGCTTGGCGTCTTTGAAATAGCCTTTGGCAGCAGGCACCAAGAAGAACGCGGCTGGGCCTTCAAAGCGCCAGTCGAGTTGAAATTTCAAAGGTGTGGTTTGGGCTGAAACGCCCGCAAAGCTGGCAGCCAGTGCCAAGCCGAGAGTGGTTTTGATGAAGGTACGTTTGATCATGAGGGCCTCTGAAAAACAAAATGAGTGAAGGATCGTTGTATACGATTTAGCAATAAAGGTGCCTGCTGCGCATGCCTGATTGCGTGGTGTTCGGCGCGAATTGTGCGCGAGTTTGGTTTGTATACAAACTGACGACGCACCAACACGGTGAGGTGCACTTTAACGGTGCGGTAATTCGGTTTCATGTGGCCATGAAAAAAGCCAGCACGAAGGCTGGCTTTTGGGTTGCAGTAACTAAGCAGCTTGGCTTATTCAGCTTCCACGGCTTTGTGGTGTTGTGCAGATTTGAATTTGCCCCAAGCCAATACGATCACTGCACCTGCAGCAGCACAGGCCATGTGGAACCATGGGTTGGCTTCACCGAAGGCTTTCAGAACCACGTCGTTGGCCACGGTTTCACCGCCCACCCAACCGATCAAGCATGCACCCAAGGTGATGATGATGGGGAAGCGCTCCATGAGTTTGATCATCAAGGTGCTACCGAAGATGACCAAGGGGATGCTGATGGCCAAACCAATGATGAGCAGCACCTCGTCGCCCTTGGCTGCAGCAGCCACGGCAATCACGTTGTCCAAGCTCATGACCAAGTCAGCGATCAAGATGGTGCGAATGGCGGCAAACAAGTTGCTGTGCTCGCTGGCTTCTTCGTCGCTTTCTTCTTCGGCTTCCAACAATTGCGCGCCAATCCACAGCAGCAGCATGCCACCGATGATTTGCAAGTATTCCAAAGTCATCAACTTGGCAGCCACCACGGTCAGGCCGATACGCAGTACGACTGCAGCACCAGAACCAAACATGATGGCTTTCTTTTGTTGTTCAGGTGGCAAGCTGCGAGCCGCCAATGCGATCACGACGGCGTTGTCGCCTGACAAGATGATGTTGATCCAGATGATCAACATCAAGCCCAACCAGAAGTCAGTGCTTTGAAGTAGTTCCATGTTTGATGTGCTCCAAGAGGAATTTTGTGATGGCGGGCCGAAAAGGCCGCTCTTTATGAGCCGCAAGTGTAACGGCGCGATGTGGCAAACCCGTTGGTATTACTGCTTATGCCGCACATGCGTTTGGGTGCAGGCCGCGTATGAGCTTGTCGCCAAGCCAAATCAGGCAAAGAAAAACCCCGCTGATTCAGCGGGGTTTTGGCAAGCAGTGCTTGAGGTTCAGTGGCTATCGGCTTGGCGTGCTGCCGCTACCGCAGCAGAGTCGTCTTCCGATGCGCCGTTGAAGAACAAGTTCAACAACACGGCAGAGATAGAGGCTAACAAGATGCCCGACTCAATCAGTGGGTGCAGGTTGTGTGGCATCCACTGTTTGAAGTTAGGGGCGATCAGCGGAATCATGCCGATGCCGATGGAGATGGCCACGACCAAGCTGTTGAAGCGGTTGGTCTTGAAGTCCACGCTGCCCAAGATGCGAATGCCGGTGGCTGCCACCATGCCAAACATCACCAAGCCAGCACCACCCAACACCACGGTGGGGAGCGATTCAACCAAAGCAGCCATCTTAGGAATCACACCCAAGATGATGAGGATGATGCCGCCAGCCACGCACACAAAGCGGCTCTTGACGCCAGTGACGGCAACCAAACCCACGTTTTGCGAGAAGCTGGTGTAGGGGAAGGTGTTGAAGATGCCACCAATCAGCGTACCTAAGCCATCGGTGCGCAAACCACGCGTGAGTGCGGCGCGGTCCACGTGACGGTCGGTCATTTCACCCAAGGCCAAGAACATGCCGGTGGATTCGATCATCACCACGATCATGACCAGGGTCATGGTGAGGATGAGCACGGGGTCAAACACAGGCATACCAAACTGGAACGGTGTGACGATGCCAAACCACTCAGCCTTGCCCACTTTGTCAAAGTTCATCAAGCCCATGCCAGTGGCCACAACGCCACCAATGACGATGCCCAAGAGCACTGAGATGTTGGCAATGAAGCCTTTGGCAAACTTAGAGATCAACAAGATGGACGCCAACACCAAAGCCGCAATGCCCACACCTGTGAGGTCAGCGTACTTGGGGTTAGGCATCTTGGCCATCAGCGCCAAATCTTTGGGTACGGCTGGCAAGGTTGAACCTGGTGCCGACGCAGCTGCTGCTGCATCAGCCAGCCACTTGGCGTGTTCGGGGTTCACGATGGACGGTGCCGTGGGGCCGAAGGGGTTGCCGAAAATCCAGTTGATACCAATGCGCATCAAGCTGATACCGATCACGGCAATGATGGTGCCTGTCACCACCGGCGGGAAGAAGCGCAACATGCGACTGACCAGTGGTGCGATCAAGATAGAAATAGCACCCGCGCCCATGATGGCGCCGAAAATGAGTTGAGCGCCTGTGTCGCCAGGGTTGGCACCGGCCATGGCCACCATCGGTGCCACAGCAGCAAATGTCACACCCATCATGACGGGTAAGCGAATGCCAAACCATTGAGTGGCGCCCCATGACTGAATGAGCGTGACCAAGCCACACACAAACAAGTCGGCAGAAATGAGCATGGCTACTTGTTCGGGGCTGAGCTTCAAAGCACGGCCCACGATGAGTGGCACAGCGACAGCGCCTGCATACATGACGAGCACGTGTTGCAAGCCGAGAGCGGCGAGTTTGCCGGTGGGCAGGTGCTCGTCGACGGGATGGGTTGATTGGGTCATGGGTAACTCCTTAAAGGATTCTTTGCATGCAAAACTGTATACAAAATTGAACTGTGGGTTGTTACGGAGAAACCCTATTTTTGTTCTTTCTTTTGCTGGGCTCGCTGTAGGCGAAGGCAGTGGGCAGGTTCCTCATGCTGGGGTACCAGAAATCGTCACCTGCCCACTGCCTTCACCTACAGACTGCGGCTAGCAACATTTCAAGGCCACACAGTGAGTCCCTGACAAGCGCAAAAACGTTAGCTCAATAAATCCAACAAAGTGCGAGCCACAACTTTGGTCGCCCGACGTACATCTTCCAACATCACACGCTCATCGTTGCGCTTGGCATGGCTCTCCAGCACCGTGCGTGGCCCCGCGCCATAGATGACGCCGGGGATGCCCTGCGCCACATACAAGCGCACATCGGTATAGAGCGGCGTGCCCACGGCGGGGATGGGCTCGCCAAACAATTCGCCGCCGTGTTTTTGAATCGCATCCACCAAAGGCTTGTTGCCAGCCAGCGGCACCATGGCCTTGGCGAGCAAGAGGCGTTTGATGTCGACCTTGAGCTGGTTGCCGCCACGGGGTGGGTTGAATGAGGCGGCTGCGTCTTCGATGGTTTTGCGAATGGACGCCTCCACTTCCACGGGGTTTTCTTCCGGAATCATGCGGCGGTCGAGTTTGAACACAACTTTGCCGGGCACGACGTTGGTGTTGGTGCCGCCGGTGATTTGGCCCACGTTGAGGTAGGGGTGGGTGATGCCTTCGATCTTCGAGGTGGTTTTTTTGTAGCCCTCGTTGAGCGCGTGCAGCGCATTCAAGATGTGCACCGCGCCTTGCAGCGCATCGGTGCCGCTGTCGGGAATGGCGGCGTGCGCCATTTCGCCTTGCACGGTGACTTCCATTTGCAAGCAACCGTTATGCGCGGTGACCACTTGGTAGCTAAAGCCTGCGGCAATCATCAAGTCAGGTTTGGTGAGGCCGTGTGACAGCAACCAGCCGGGGCCTTTTTCGCCACCGAACTCTTCGTCGTAGGTGAAGTGCAACTCGATGCCGCCTTTCAAAGGCAAGCCCAATGATTCGAGTGCGCGTGTGGCAAAGGTGAAGGTGGAAAAGTCGCTCTTGCTCACGGCCGTGGCACGTCCGTACATGGCACCGTTTTCAATCTCAGCGCCATAGGGCTTGTGCGTCCAGCCATCGCCCGGGGGCACCACATCGCCGTGGGCGTTGAGGGCAATGGTTTTGCCACCCTCAGCAAACTTGCGGCGCACGATGAGGTTGGTGATGCTTTCCAAGCCATAAGCCTTCACCTCGTCAGCAGGCACAGCGTGCTTTTCAGCTTCATAGCCAAAGCCTTGCAGCAACTCGGCGGTGCGTTCGGCGTGCGGTGCGTTGTTGCCGGGCGGGGTGTCGGTGGGGACTTGCACCAAGGCTTGCAAGAACTTCACTTGCTCATCAAAGTGCGCGTCAATCCAAGCGTCGAGTTGGGCGTATGGGGTTTGGCTCATGGTGTGTCTCTGGTTGTTGTGAGGTTTGCACATGCTTTAAGCGTGCGTGTTGTGCAGCAAGTGCATGAAGGCGTCGATGGCCAGTTGCATGTCATCGCTGGTGGTGCTCTCCAGCGGGTTGTGGCTGATGCCGGCGTTTTGGCCGCGCACAAACAACATGGCTTGTGGCATGACTTCGTGCAGCTTCATCGCGTCGTGTCCCGCGCCGCTAGGCAGGTGGAACACGGGCAGCCCCAAGCTTTGCACGGCCTGTTCCCATGCGGCTTGCAGCTTGGCGTCGCTGGGTGCAGCACTGGCACGCATGGTTTCTTCGAGGGTGTAGTGCAGGCCACGGCGTTCGCAAATGGCTTTGAGTTCGGCCAGCACGTCGTGCATCAGGCTGTCGCGCAGTTCATTCGTGGTGGCACGTAGATCAAGGCTGAATTGGCAGCGACCGGGCACTACGTTGATCGAGCCATTGGGCACAGTGAGCATGCCGATGGTGCCTACCAAGTTAGGTGCTTGGGCGGCGCGCTTTTCAACGTACAGCGCAAGTTCGGATACAGCGGTGGCCGCGTCACGGCGGCGGTCCATCGGCGTGGTGCCTGCGTGGCTGGCCATGCCCACCACTTCGCCGACAAAGCGTACGCTGCCATTGATGGAGGTGACCACGCCCAGTGGAATATCCAGCTCATTCAGCACAGGGCCTTGTTCAATGTGAACTTCGACAAAGCCCAGATACTCAGCGGCGTTGCGCGTGAGTTTGGGAATGTCTTCAACCTTCAAGCCTGCTTCGCGCATGGCTTGGCGCATCGTGATGCCATCCGCATCTTGTTGGTCCAGCCACTCGTGTTTGAAGTCGCCCACCAGAGCACCAGAGCCGAGGAAGGTGGCTTTGTAGCGTTGACCTTCTTCTTCAGCAAAGGCCACCACTTCGAGGTTGAAGGCCAAACGCTTGCCCGCACGGGCCAGCTCGCGCACGCAGGCCATGGGCACAAAGATGCCGAGGCGGCCGTCGTATTTGCCGCCGTTGCGCACGGTGTCGTAGTGCGAGCCGGTCATCAAGGTTTTGGCGTTGTGCGATGCGGCTTTGTAAACACCCACCACGTTGCCCACGGCGTCAATGCGCACCTCGTCAAAGCCGCAGGCCTTCATGCCCAGCTCAATCGTGCGGGCGCATTTCAGGTGTGCGTCGGTCAGGTAGGTGACGGTGAGTTCTTCGCGTGCGGCGTGCGGTGCGTGTTGGTTGATCGCACCGACATCGCTGAACTGGGCCAACCATTCGTGCCAGTCCCACACCTCGTGGCCCAGCGCGGGCTCGTAGCCCAGTTTGTCGTTGAGGCGAATCTCCACGATGCGGTGGATGTTGCGCAAGCACTCGGCCAGTTCGTAGTCGGGGTGGTTGTGCAGACGGCGCTCAAAGGTGCTGATGATTTGCTGCTTGTTCAAGCCAGAGCCACGCGGGCCACGCACGGCCAAGATGAAGGGAAAACCAAACTTGGCGTTGTAGCTGGCGTTGAGCTGTTGAATGTGCGCAAACTCTTCTGGCGTGCAGTTGGTCAGTCCCGCTTTGGTTTGCTCGTTGGTGGATTCAGCGGTGAGGCTTTTGCTCACCATCGCTTTGCCTGCCAACTCGGGGTGGGCGCGTACCAAGGCGAGTTGCGGCGCGCGGCCTGCTTTTTCTAGCACCTTCACCATCGCGTGCTTGAGCGCGGCGGTGGATGCAAAAGGGCGGGCGTCGAGTGCTTGCTCGGCAATCCAATCGGAGTGTTCGTACAAACCGGTCAGCAAGGCTGCAGCCTCGGCGCGGGGCAGGGTGTTGATTTGGTTCAGCGTGATGGTGCTCATGGTGTGTCCTACTAATTAGTTGCCGCTGTAGGGATGCACTTGTTTCCAATGGCGCGCGATGTCGATGCGGCGTGCCACCCACACACGGTCGTGCTTGGCGATGTGGTCTAAGAACTTTTGCAGCGCCACGATGCGGCCTGGCTTGCCCAACAAGCGACAGTGCATGCCGATGCTCATCATCTTGGGGGCCTCATCACCTTCGGCGTACAGGGCGTCAAAGCTGTCGCGCAAATACACAAAGAAGTCTTCTGCTTGGCTAAAGCCTTGGGGTAGTGCAAAGCGCATGTCGTTGCAGTCCAGTGTGTAGGGCACCACGAGTTGCGGCACCACCTCGCCATTGGTTTTTTGGACCTTCATCCAAAAGGGCAAGTCTTCGCCGTAGTAGTCACTGTCGTATTCAAAGCCGCCGTGGTCTGCCACGAGGCGGCGGGTGTTGGGGCTGTCGCGGCCGGTGTACCAGCCTGCGCCATGGATGCTGTTGCCGTGGGTGGTGTGGGTCAGGCGTTCGATGATCTCGATGCCCTTGTGCATGTGCTCACGCTCTGTCGCTTCATCGATGGTTTGGTAGTTGATCCATCGATAGCCGTGGCAGGCAATTTCGTGGCCCAGCTCCACAAACGCGGCGGTGAGTTCGGGGTGGCGCTCGAGTGCCATGCTCACGCCAAACACGGTGAGGGGCAGGCCGCGTTTTTCAAACTCGCGCAAGATGCGCCACACGCCCACGCGTGAGCCGTATTCGTAAATGCCTTCCATGCTCAGGTGACGATCGGGAAAACTGGGCGGGTTGAACATCTCGCTCAAAAACATTTCGCTGCCCGCGTCGCCGTGCACCGTGGCGTTCTCACCGCCTTCTTCGTAGTTCAGCACAAACTGCACCGCAATTCGGGCTTGGTTGGGCCATTGCGCGTGCGGCACTTGGCGGCCGTAGCCCACCAAATCGCGGGGGTAGGTGGCTGTGCTGTCGTAGGTGGCGTTGGGGTTTGACATGCAGTAACTCCGTATTTGAATAAGCGCAGGCGCTTAAGCCAACGCCATGGCGATGTCGTTGCTGGGCACTTTGCGGTCGAGGGTCAAGCCTTCCTCCACGTGGCGCAAGTGTTCGTCCATCAGCTTGACGGCCAAGTCTTCGTTTTTGTCGGCGATGGCTTTCAAGATTTCGGCGTGTTCTTCGGCCGAGTGTTCCGCCGCATTGCTGCTTTGGTACATCAGGGTGATGAGGGCGCAGCGTGAAATCAACTCGCTCAGAATTTGCGCCAACACTTGGTTGCCCATCAACTCAGCCATGCGCACATGGAAGTCGCCCAGCAGGTCGGTACGGCCTGGCACATCGCCACGGCTCACGGCAGCTTTTTCTTCGGCCACGTGTTCTTTGAGGGCTTTGATTTGTGCGGGGGTGACGTGGCGCACAAAGCTGCGCGTCATCTCCACCTCAATCATGCGACGCACGGCAAACACTTGGCGCGCTTCGTCGGAAGAGGGCGTGGCCACAAACGCGCCGCGTGCGGGCTCCATGCGGATGAGGCGTTTTTGCACGAGTTGAAACAGCGCTTGGCGAATGAGGGTGCGCGACACGCCAAAGTGGTCGGCAAGTTTTTGCTCTGCCAGTTTGGTGCCGGGGTGCAGACGGTGCTCCACAATGGCTTTGGTGAGAGCATCCACAATGCTGCGGGTGGCGGTTGAGCTGTCCATTTGAGGTCTCCGGCAAATTCACTTGAGTCCATGATAGACCCAAACGCAAAAATTGTATACACTTTCAGTCGACCAAGTCGGTCGCTAACCCTTTTCGGAGCATTTCATGGGATTGAGCACACATGTTTTAGACACCATGCACGGCGGCCCCGCAGCCGGTATGAAAGTGTCCCTGTTCACCACCACCGAGGACGGCCAAGCCACGTTGGTCAAATCGTTCACCCTGAACCACGATGGCCGCAATCCCGACGGACCGCTGTACGACAACGACAGTCTGAAAAAAGGCACCTACCGCTTGGTGTTTGACGTGAAGGGCTACTTTGCCGCCAAGAAGGTTGAATTGCCTGAGCCCAATTTTTTGAACCTTGTCAGCCTTGACTTTGGCGTGGCCCACACCGACCAGCACTACCACGTGCCTTTGTTGGTGAGCCCTTGGAGCTACTCGACTTATCGCGGCTCTTGAGTCCAATTTACGGGTAACTCCCGTCAAACTTTCATCTAAAGTCGACAACATCACTAATAATGATGAATTAATCAATTTAATCGTTATTGGAGACTTGCCTTGGAAAAGTTTGATGTCTGCGTGATTGGTGCCGGCCCGTCCGGTTTTGCGGCGGCCATGCGCGCCATCGACTTTGGCAAGCGTGTGGCGCTGGTGGAGCGCAACAAGGTGGGCGGCGCAGGCATTTTTGACGGTGCCTTGTCTTCCAAAACCTTGTGGGAACTGTCAGAGAGTTACCAGCTCACGCACAACACCAACTTGGGCTACACGGTGTATGACTCCGAGGTGCATTTCTCTAGTGTGATGCACCAAGCCCACCGCGCCGTGGCTGAAAAGCATGTGCAGCTCAAGAAGCAAATTTCCTATTTCCAAAAAACAGGTCAGCTGAGCTTTTTCAACGGCCACGCCAAATTCGCGTCCAAAAACGAAATTGAGATTGCCGATGCCGAAGGCAAAACCCAGACCATTTGGGCCGACAACACCGTGATGGCCGTGGGCAGTCGTCCGCGTTATTTGCCCAACATCCCGATTGACGAAAAAATCATTCTCACCAGCGATGGCGTGTCGTCGCTGCCCGACTTTCCCAAGAGCATCGTCATCTTGGGGGCGGGTGTGATTGGTTGTGAGTTCGCCACCATCTTCTCGAACTTTGGCAAAACCAAGGTGTTCTTGATCGACAAAGAAGAGCGCATCTTGCCCTTCGAAGACGAAGACATTTCACACGCCGTGGCTGCCAACTTAGAAGACAACGGTGTGATGATTCATCACGGCGCCTCGCTCGAAAAAATGAGCATCGTCAACGGTAAAGTGGAATACGTGCTGAACTTCAAAGACGGCCGCAAAGAAACTCATACCGTCGAGAAGGCCTTGATCTCTGTGGGCCGCGTGTCCAACTGTGAAAACCTGGGCCTCGAAGCCGCTGGCGTGGTGTTGAACGACCGTGGCTGCATTGACGACGAGCACACCCGCTCGAACGTGCCCAATATTTACGCGGTGGGTGACTTCACAGCCGATATCTCGTTGGTGAATGTGGGCGAGCTCGAAGGCCGCCATGCGGTGGAGCGCATGTTTGGCACACCGAAGCGCGAGCTGGTGTACGAAAACATCTCCACCATCATGTTCTTGAACCCCGAGGTGGCCTCGGTCGGTTTGAATGAAACGCAAGCACGTAGAAAGAAGATTCCGTACCGCATTGCCATCATGCACTACCGCTACGTCAACCGCGCGTTGGCTATGCACAAACTGGATGGCTTCTTCAAAATTTTGGTGTCAGATGACGACGAGATGAAGATTTTGGGCATGCGCGTGATGGGACCGCATGCGTCGAGCACCATCATGGCCGTGGCTTTGATGATTTCGATGGACATTGGCATTGAGCATTTGGCTGAACTCATCTTCCCGCACCCCTCAATTCCTGAGGGCATCCAAGAATGCGCTCGGATGCTGATGGGCACATCCATTGTGAAACCAGAGGTATTCAATTTGGATGTGCGCTGTTACCGTGTGGACGCCGAAGGCCGCGTCGAAGACTTATAAATATTTGTATACCAAGCGGTATATCTGCTGCCGATTTGGGGTGCTTGTCACTAAAATCTGAGGTTCTTTCCCCAGATTTCCACACCCCACACCATGACCCAAGTCACTAACACCGTGCGCTTTGTGCTCGACGGCCAAATTGTCGAAGCCCAAGGCGCTCGTCGCACCACCACCGTTCTCGATTACCTGCGTGAGCAGCTCCACCGCACTGGCACCAAAGAAGGTTGCGCTGAGGGCGACCGTGGCGCTTGCGTGGTGATGGTGGGTGAACTCAATGCCGCTGGCACGGGCGTGGACTATGTGGCCACCAACGCGTGTATCCAGTTGCTGCCTTCGCTCGATGGCAAATCCATCAAGACGGTGGAGAGCTTGAAGAAGGCCGACGGCACTTTGCACCCCGTGCAAGACGAAATGGTCAAGTGCCACGGCTCTCAGTGCGGCTTTTGCACGCCCGGCATCGTGATGAGCTTGGTGAACTTGGTGCAAACCAACACCTCGCCCGTGCGTCGAGACATCACAGACGCCCTGAGCGGCAACTTGTGCCGTTGCACAGGCTACGCGCCCATCATTGACGCGACAGCCAAAGCCTGCGAGAAGAAATCTGCTTTGAAAGTGGACGACAGCGCTGACTTGCCACTGCTCAAAGAAATCAAGCGTGCCAGCACACCGACCATGAGCCTCGATGGCGACATCATCGTGCAGCCGGTGGTGCGCACCCGCAAAGGCAACGAATTTGTGTCACCCGCCACCTTGGCGGAAGTGGCTGACTATTTGGTCAAGCACCCCACCACCACCTTGTTGGCAGGCAGCACCGAAATTGGTTTGCAAGTGAACAAACAGTTCGCACGCCCTGACCACATCATGTACTTGGGCAACGTCAAAGAGTTGCGCCAAGTGGCCGAGACCGACAAAGCTTGGCGCATTGGCGCAGCGGTGTCGTTGGCCAAAGTGGAAGAGCTGGTAGCCAAGGCTTACCCCGACTTTGCCGAAGTGCTGCGCCGCTTTGGTTCGCCCCCCATCCGTTCTACCGCCACCTTAGCGGGCAATATTGCCAACGGCTCGCCCATTGGCGACTCCATGCCTTGCTTGCTGGCCCTCGGTGCCAACCTCGTGCTGCGCCGTGGCGAGAAGACCCGCAACGTGTTGCTGGAAAACTTCTACACCGGCATGAAGAAAAGCGTGCTGGAAGCCGGTGAATTCATCGAAGCGGTTGAGTTGCCCAAGCCTGTAGCCGGCCAAGTGTTCCGCGCCCACAAAGTGAGCAAGCGTTTTGAGCAAGACATTTCTGCCACGTGTGCCGCCATTAGCTACACGCTCAAAGGCGGTAAGTTGAGCGGTGTGAAACTGGCCTATAACGGCCTGAGCCCATTCCCGGCGCGAGCGCCAAAACTCGAAGCTGTGCTTGAAGGCAAATCGCCAGCCGACGTGAAAGCCGCTGATCTGGATGCCGTGATTGCTTCCAGCTTCACCGCTCGCGACGGCTTGCGTGCCACATGGGCGTACCGCGCATTGGTGGCTCGCAACTTGGCTTTGGAATTCATCGAAGAACAGAAAGAGGTGGCTTGAATGAACGCTCCTACCGCACTCAAAAACCTGCTGCCTGTTTCAGGCGTTCAGCAAGGCACCGACGTGGTCCACGAGTCTGCACACTTGCACGTGACCGGCTCTGCCACTTACATCGACGACATCCCTGAGCACGCGGGCACGTTGTATGCCGCGCTCATCTTGTCGCCCGTGGCGCATGGTGAGTTGATTGGCGACGGCATTGACCGCGAAGCCATTCTTAAAGAGCACGGCGTGGTGGCGGTCTACACCGCCAAAGACATTCCAGGCGAAAACAACTGCGGCCCCATCGTGCACGATGACCCATTCCTGGCTGCTGGCAAGGTGGAGTTCGTTGGCCAAGCCGTGGCCGTCGTCGTGGCGCGTGACATGCTCTATGCACGCGAAGCCGCTAAAAAAGCCAAGGTGTTGGTGAAAGAACTCACGCCCATCTTGACGGTGGAAGAGGCGATGGCAGCCAACAGCTTCATCATGCCACCCAAGGGCATCACACGCGGTGACGCTGCTGCTGCCATTGCGAATGCACCTCACAAAATCAAAGGCACCACGCGCACAGGTCAGCAAGAGCAGTTCTATCTGGAATGCCAAATCACCTACGCGGTGCCAAAAGAAGACGGCCAGCTCACGTTGTACGTGTCGACCCAGCACCCAGACGGCAACCAACGCGAAGCCGCACACGCGCTGAACCTGCACACCAACGACGTCGAAGTGATTTGCCGCCGCATGGGTGGCGGCTTTGGTGGCAAAGAAGGCAACGCCAGCATCTTCAGCCAAAGCGCTGCCTTGGCTGCGTTCAAACTCAACAAGCCCGTCAAGCTGCGCATCAACCGCGATGACGACATGACCATCACCGGTAAGCGTCACGATTTCCGCATCGACTACGAAGTGGGCTTTGACGACAACGGCCGCGTTTTGGGCGCAGACATCACGCTCATGTCACGCTGCGGTTACAGCACCGATTACTCTGGCCCGGTGAACGACCGCGCTTGCTTGCACATCGACAACAGCTATCACATCCCCGCGTTGAAGTTGGTGAGCCACCGCTGCAAAACCAACACCCAAAGCGCCACAGCTTTCCGTGGTTTCGGTGGCCCACAAGGCATGTTTGGCATCGAGACGGTGATGGACGAAATTGCGATGACTTTGGGCAAAGACCCCTTGGAAGTGCGCAAGCTCAACCTCTACAAAGACCCCGCCATCAGTGGCACGCCTGACACCATGACCACCCAATACAACCAGCTCATCGAAGACTGGGTGGGTGACAAGGTGATCGACCAGGTTGAACACGAATCCAAATACGCCGAGCGCCGTGCAGCGGTGCAAGCCTTCAATGCCAAGAGCAAAACCCGCAAGCGCGGCATTGCGCTCGTGCCCTTGAAGTTCGGCATCAGCTTCACCGCCACCCACTTGAACCAAGGCGGCGCGCTGCTGGTGGTTTACATGGATGGCTCTGTGAGCTGCAACCACGGCGGCACCGAAATGGGCCAGGGCCTGAACACCAAGATGGCGCAGGTGTGTGCCGATGGTTTAGGCATCAGCGTGGACCACGTGCGCATCACCGCGACCGACTCACAAAAAGTGCCCAACGCTTCTGCCACTTCCGCCTCAAGCGGTGCTGACATCAACGGTGCAGCCATCATGAACGCCACCGCGCAAATGCGTGAGCGCTTGAAGCCCGTGGCGGCCCGTATGTTGGCTTGCGCCGAAGGCGATGTGACGTTCGCCAACAACGAAGTCCACGGTGGCGGCAAAGCCGTCAAGTGGGCCGACGTGACCAAGCAAGCGTGGCTCGACCGCGTGGGCTTGTCGGTGACTGGCTTCTACATGACGCCTGAAATCAAATACGACTTCACCACCTTGAATGGCCGTGCTTTCTATTACTACTGCTACGGTGCTGCTGTGAGCGAAGTAGAAATTGACACCCGCACCGGCGAGTGGAGGCTCCTAGCCGTGGACATCGTGCACGACGTGGGGCGCAGCATCAACCCCGCATTGGACAAGGGCCAGATCGAAGGCGCGTATGTGCAAGGCATGGGCTGGCTCACCATGGAAGAGTGCATTTGGGACAAGAAAGGCAAGCTGCTCACGCACGGCCCAAGCACCTACAAGATTCCTGTGGCGGGCGACATTCCTGAACACTTCAAGGTGTCTTTGTTCGACAACGCCAACGTCAAGCCCACGCCGTTCAACAGCAAGGCCACGGGCGAACCACCGTTGATGCTGGGCCTGTCTGCCTTCTTCGCCTTGCGCGATGCGGTGGCCGCCAGTGCTGACCACAAAGCGGTGGTGCACATGGACGCACCCGCCACGCCTGAGCGCATCTTGATGGCGTGCGAAGCCGTCAAGGCCAAGGCCGCGGCTTAAACCCTTCGTGCCACGCCACACCGCTGAGCTTTTGAGCCAACTCCAACATGCCGATGGCGTGTTGGTGTCGGTCGACAGCGTGCAAGGATCTGGCCCGCGTGAGGTGGGCGCTTGGATGGCGGTGTTCCCGCACACCTTGGTGAACACCATTGGTGGCGGGCACTTGGAGTTTCAGGCGATCACGGAGGCGCGTGCTTTGTTGATTCGCGAAGACAACGTACTCACCACGCGTTACGCCCTAGGTCCCGCCTTGGGGCAATGCTGCGGCGGTGTGGTGCATTTGAAGTTTGAACGCATCAGTGCTGCCGACGCACCCGCACTCAAGCAACGCTTGCTGGCCAATGGCCAACCGCTCGCTCTCTTTGGTGGAGGCCATGTAGGCCGTGCTTTGGTCAACGTGCTCAGCACCTTGCCCTACAACGTGCAGTGGATTGACAGCCGAGACGAAATTTTCCCCGCGCGTCTGCCACCCAACGTGGTGTGTGAACACTCCGATCCCGTGCATGCCGCCGTGGCTGATTTGCCCAGCGGTGCCAGTGTGCTCATCATGAGCTTCAGTCACGCGGAAGATTTAGATGTGGTGGCCGCCTGCCTCAAGCGCCAACGCGTCCACGGCGATTTGAAATTTGTTGGCCTCATTGGCAGCAAAACCAAGTGGGCCACGTTTGAACATCGCCTCGAAGCCAAAGGCTTTACTGCCGAAGAATTGGCTTTCATCACTTGCCCTATTGGCGTAAGTGGCATCACGGGCAAAGAGCCCGAAGTGATTGCCGTGTCGGTGGCGGCGCAGCTGCTGCAGTTGCGTTGATTGCTTAGTCCGTCATCACCTCAGTCATCAAATCTCGCACTTTGCCTAGCAACGGTGGTTCGGTGCGTGAGGCGATGGTGACCAAGCCAAATTTGGCATTCGCATTCAAGCTGGGCGTGAGGGGCAGCTCTACCAAATCAGGCGCTGAGGCGCGAATGGCCAATACAACGGCATTGCTGCTACGCGCCACATCCAACAAGCTTGAGATTTCTTCACAACGCAAATTCACCAACTGATGGGGATGTGCGTCTGCGCCATAGCGCTCCATCAACACGCGCGCCACTTCATCGCTCAGCGGTGTCGAGGCAATGGGGTATTCGCGTAACTGCGCAAATGACACGTGGCGTTTTTTGGCCAGTGGGTGTCCTGCGCGGCACATGAAACTTCCTTTCATCTCTTGCACCGCATCGACCTTCAAGTCTGGTGCAGGTTGAAGCGAACGGACATCCAAAATCAAAGCATCTAACAAACGATCACGCAGCGCTTGCACCAGCAATGCCGTGCTGCCACGTGAGATGTCGATGTGTGCTTGTGGGTGTTCGTTGGCCATCACCATGAGCAAAGGCGTCATGAGCATGGCGCCTGGGCCAGAGCCCATGCCAATGCGTAGTTGGCCGATTTCTCCGTTTTTCAATTGCTTGCCGGTGCGGCGCAATTCATCGGCTTCATCGACCAAGGCGCGTGCGCGCTGCAGGATTTGCGCACCAAATGCCGTCAATTCATTTTTGCGTCCAATGCGATCAAACAAGGCTTGGCCCAACTCATCTTCCAAAGCTTTGATGCTTCGGCTCAAGGCGGGCTGCGTCAAGTGAAGCTTGTCAGCGGATTGGCTGAATGAGCCATTGCTCGCTAATTCGATGAAATGCTTGAGTTGAACCAAGGTCATGGGATGTCCAATCTATGCATAAAAGTCATGCTAGGTTGCAGAAAAATGCATTGGACATTATAGAAATCACTTTTTACGATGCCAGCACAACAACCACTTTTGGAGTCGAGACATGGCTAATTTATTCAAAACGTGCAGCAGTGTGCTCAGCGGCTTGCTGCTGGCGGGCGCAGTCGCTGCGCAGACCTATCCCAGCAAACCTGTGAGCTTGATGGTGCCGTATCCAGCCGGTGGCTTGTCAGATGTGATTGCACGCACGGTCAACAACACCTTGTCTAAAAACTTCGGCCAACCTGTGATTGTTGAAAACCTGGGTGGCGCGAGTGGTTCGATCGCGGCTCAGAAAGTGTTGAACTCACCTGCTGATGGGCAAATCATTTTTCAAGGCTCACCCAATGAGTTGATCTTGGCGCCTTTGGCAATTTCAGCAGTCAAGTTCAAAAGCGAAGACTTCCGCTTGGTACAAATGATTGCCACAGCGCAAATTGGTTTTTTGGTGCGCAAAGATTTGCCCGTCAAGAACGTGGATGAGTTCTTGGACTACGCACGCAAGCAAGCCAAAGAAGGCAAACCCATCACCTACGCCAGTGTTGGGCCTGGTTCGTTCTATCACCTGTTGGGCGAGCACCTGTCGAAAGTGACAAACATTGAAATGACGCATGTGCCCTACAAAGGCGCAGCGCCTGCCAACCAAGATTTGCTCGGTGGCCAAGTGGATATTTTCTTAGCGCCGTTTGGCAAGGCGTATGACGAATTGCACAAGCAAGGCAAACTCAAAGTGTTGGCCATGCTCAGCCATGAACGATTGGAGTCTGTGAAAGACTATCCCGCCATCAGCGAAAGCAAGTCGCTGAAGAACTTCACTTTCAACATCTGGACCGGTTACTTCGTGAAAAAAGAAACCCCAGAAACCGTGGTGCAAGTCATTCACAAAGCCATCACCGATTCTTTGAGTGATCCAGCCGTACGCGCTGGTTTAGAGGCCAACAGCCAGTTGGTGCCCAAGCCTTTGTCGTTGCAAGCAGCGGACAAAGCCTATGTCGATGGCACGGCACAGTTCCGCGCCATTGCCAAATCCATCAACTTACAGCCTCAGTGATATGCGTTATTTACGTGATGCCTTGGTCGATCGCGTGGGCGAGTTTGTGCAACTGCGCCGCGATATTCACCGTCACCCTGAACTCGCGTTTGAAGAGCACCGCACATCTGACTTGGTCGCCAGCAAGCTAGAGAGCTGGGGCTATGCCGTGCATCGCGGTTTGGGTGGCACGGGTGTGGTGGGCACACTCACGCGTGGCAACAGTTCGCGTCGATTGGGTTTGCGCGCCGACATGGATGCGTTGCCGATTGAAGAAGCCACAGGCGTTGCATGGGCCAGCAGCAAGCCAGGCCTCATGCACGCTTGCGGTCACGATGGCCACACGGCCATGTTGTTGGCAGCGGCCAAAGCCATTGCCAACGATGCCACGTTTGACGGCACCTTGAACTTGATTTTTCAACCGGCTGAAGAGGGCGGTGGTGGTGCAGTCCGCATGATGGCTGATGGCTTGTTTGAGCACCACCCGTGCGACGCCGTGTTTGCCATGCACAACATGCCCGGCGTGCCGCAAGGCCACTTTGTGTTCCGCGATGGCGCAGCCATGGCATCGAGCGACTACGTGACCATCCGCGTGCATGGCACAGGCGGTCATGGCGCAATGCCACACCGTGCAGCGGACCCATTGGTGGCGGCCTCATCCATCGTCATGGCGCTGCAAACCATCGTCGCACGCAATGTCGATCCATTGCACACGGCGGTGGTCACGGTCGGGGCGATGCATGCGGGCCAAGCCAACAACGTCATTCCTGCTCTGGCCACGCTAGAGCTGAGCGTGCGAGCGCTTGACCCAGAGGTGCGTCGCTTGCTAGAGAAACGCATCAAGGCCTTGGTGACTGCGCAAGCTGAAAGCTTTGGCGTGACCGCTGACATGGATTGGCGGCCCGGCTACTGCGTGTTGGTCAACACCGAAGCAGAAACCAACTTTGCGCGTCAAGTTGCATTGGACTTGGTGGGGGCTGAACACGTCACCTTGCATGGCCCTGCGCTCACGGGCAGCGAAGACTTTGCCTTCATGTTGGAAAAAATCCCCGGCAGCTATTTGCTCATCGGCAATGGCGACGGGGACTCTGCGGGCGCGTGCATGGTGCATAACCCCGGTTACGACTTCAACGACGACAACATCGCCACAGGTGCGGCCTATTGGGTTGCGCTGGTAGAGAGGTATTTGTCCGTCTAGAATGATCTGACATCCATTCGACTTTGAGTCGACGTGTTGACCGGGAGAGACTGCCAGCGCCTTCAAGCGTGTGGGCAGCGCCGAAGGAGCAACCGCCCCGGAAACTCTCAGGCAAAGGGACCGGTCACACGCACTATTTCTCTGAAGAGCTATTGGCGCTTACGTCCGCCAATGCACCGAAGGAGCAAGCAATCCGTACACGCGGTTTGTGAATCTCTCAGGTCAAGATACAGAGGGGGCGCATTGGGCACGCGACTTGCGTGCTTGGCGCATCACCCCTTGACGTCTTGAAAGCTCTCAATCATGAAAACCATCGCAATCATTGGTGGCGGCATCACTGGTGTGACCACCGCCTACGCTCTGGCCAAACGCGGCTTTGACGTCACTTTGTTTGAACGTCACCGCTACGCCGCCATGGAAACATCGTTTGCCAACGGCGGCCAACTCTCAGCCTCTAACGCCGAAGTGTGGACGCACTGGAGCACCATTCTCAAAGGTTTGAAATGGATGCTCAAAAGCGATGCACCGTTGTTGGTCAATCCCGCACCGACTTGGCACAAGCTGTCGTGGTTTGCTGAGTTCATCGCCGCCATGCCGCACTACGAACGCAACACGATTGAGACCGCACGCATGGCCGTGGCCGCACGCCAACATTTGTTTGCGTGGGCAGCCGAAGAAGGCATTGACTTTGACCACAAGCGCGAAGGTATCTTGCACATTTACCGCGACAAAAAAGGTTTCGACCACGCAGGCAAAGTTTCAGAACTGTTGGCTAAGGGCGGTTTGCCACGCCGTGCAGTGACACCCTCTGAGATGAAAACCATCGAGCCCACGTTGGCAGGCACTTACTACGGTGGCTACTTCACAGAAAGTGATTCAACGGGCGACATCCACAAATTCACCAATGGCTTAGCCGCAGCGGCGGCACGTTTGGGTGTGCACACCTTGTACGGCCAAGACGTGAAAACTGTGCAAAGCAACGGCCAGCAAGCGGTGATCACTGTTGCCCAAGAAGATGCATCACCCAGTGTGCACACGTTCGATGGTGTGGTGGTCTGTGCGGGGGTGGCCAGCCGAGACTTTGCTGCGCAGTTGGGTGACCGCGTGAACATCTACCCCGTCAAAGGCTATTCCATCACAGTCAATTTGACCGACGAGGCCAGCCAAGCAGGCGCGCCCAATGTGAGCTTGCTCGATGACGAAACCAAACTCGTCACCAGCCGCTTGGGTGTAGACCGTTTCCGCGTGGCGGGCACGGCCGAGTTCAACGGCGTGGATCGCGACATCCGCGCGGATCGCATTCGCCCCCTCATTGCATGGGTGGAGCAGTGCTTCCCTCACATCAACACCCGTTCGGTCGTGCCATGGGCGGGCCTGCGCCCCATGATGCCCAACATGATGCCGCGCGTGGGCAAAGGCCATGCAGCTAACGTGTTCTACAACACAGGGCATGGCCACTTGGGCTGGACCTTGTCTGCCGTGACGGCTGATATGTTGGGTAACGTGGTGGCAGACATGGCCCGTGCCGTGCAAGTGCCGGGCCATTTGCAAACCGCTTGACGTCCCAAACGGGGCCTGTATGGCGCAGGCCTTGCTAGGGTTTATCCGAGACTTGCATGCTTTGACTGGTGACAAAAAGTGTATACACTTCATGTCACCTGTCGCAGCGGAGCAGGCCTTGGAGTCGAGGCCTTGTTCGCGACCCTCGTGTCATTCACAGTGCCCGCAGTGGTGAATGGCAACTTTGTATCAAGTGACTGAGGTCTCGACATGGACGCATATTTCTTAGACTGGGCCAACCTGCTGTTGCGTTGGGTGCACGTCATCACCGCCATCGCGTGGATTGGCTCCTCGTTCTACTTTGTCTTCTTAGACAACAACCTCATCAAACCCAACTCACCCGACCTGCTGGAAAAAGGCGTGGACGGCGCGATGTGGGCCGTGCATGGCGGTGGTTTTTACAACCCGCAAAAGTACATGGTGGCGCCTAAGAAGATTCACACCAAACTGCACTGGTTCTATTGGGAAAGCTATTCCACTTGGCTCACAGGCTTTGGTTTGTTCACGGTGCTGTACCTGTGGAACGCGAGCACGTTTTTGATTGACAAGTCGCTCATGGACTGGTCGCCCGCTGCGGCCATCAGTGCGGCTTTGGGATTTTTGGTGGCGTTTTGGTTGATCTACGACACCGTGTGCCGCGTGTTCGGCTTCCGTGAAAACGGCGAGCGCATTGTGGCCCTCACCATGATTGTGGTGGTCGCGTTTGCGTCTTGGCTGTCGTGCCAGCTGTTTGCAGGTCGTGCCGCCTTCTTGCTGGTGGGCGCGATGATTGCCACCTCCATGAGCGCCAACGTGTTCTTCTGGATCATCCCAGGCCAACGCAAGGTCGTGGCTGCCATGACATCGGGCGTGGCGATGGACCCCAAAGAACTTGCAACGCACGGTAAGCGCGGCAAGCAACGTAGCGTGCACAACACCTACTTCACGTTGCCTGTCATCTTTGCGATGCTGAGCAACCACTACAGCTTCCTCTACACGCACGAAAACCACTGGATCATCTTGGTGATGATGATGTTGGCCGGTGCTTTGATTCGACAGTTCTTCGTGCAACGCCACGGCTACCACTTGGGCCGCGCTAAAAACCCACTGCCATTTGCGATTGCCGGGGTGGTGATTTTGCTCAGCGTCATTGTGTGGATGCGCCCCGCGCCATCAGCAACCGTGGCTGTGAGTGATGCGCCTGTGACGTTTGCAGAAGTGAATGCCATCTTTGTGCAACGCTGCCAAAGCTGCCACGGTGAACAAGTGCAAATGAAGAACGTGCGCTTCGATACAGCCGAAGGCATCAAGCAGCATGCGTTGGGCATTTACCAACAAGCGGTGGTGACCAAACAAATGCCGATGAACAACGCCACAGGCATCACCGAGGCCGAGCGCATGACCATCAAGCGTTGGTACGAGGCAGGAGCCGCGCTGAGATAATCAGCGCCTATGAAATCACGCCTGATGCTGGCAGTTGCCAGCACTCTTTTTTTTGTTGCTGCTCAAGCCGGTGAAGTGACGGTGGCAGTTGCAGCCAACTTCACCGCGCCCATGCAACACATTGCCAAGGCGTTTGAGCAAGACACGGGGCACAAAGCGCAGTTGGCTTTTGGCGCGACAGGCAAGTTCTACGCACAAATCAAAAACGGCGCGCCGTTTGCCGTGTTGCTGGCGGCTGATGACGAAACGCCCGCACGCTTAGAAAAAGAAGGCCTTGCCATTGCGAGCACGCGCTTCACCTATGCCACGGGGCGCTTGGCGCTTTGGAGCAAAAGCCCTAACTTGGTGGATGACAAAGGCGAGGTGCTGCGCAACAACAACCTGAACAAGATAGGTATTCAAAAGATAGCCCTTGCCGACCCCAAGCTCGCACCTTATGGCAGAGCGGCGATGGAAGTGATTCACAAGTTGGGCGTGCAAGACAATGTTGTTCCTAAGCTCGTGCAAGGCGAAAGCATTGGCCAAACCTACCAATTCGTCAGCACTGAAAACGCGCAACTTGGTTTTGTGGCCTTGTCGCAAATCTCTGTTGACGAGCGCATCACCCAAGGCTCTGCATGGGTTGTGCCGCAAAGCATGCACGCACCGCTCAAGCAAGATGCCGTGTTGCTCAAGGTTGGCAAAGACAATGCAGCCGCACACGCGCTGCTGAAATACCTGCAAGGCGATACCGCCAAAGCCATCATCACCCGCTACGGCTACGCCCTGTAAAGTGTGGACATGCATTTAAGCGTCGAAGATTTTCAAGCCATCGCGTTGACGCTGCAACTCGCCAGCGTCACCACGGTGTTGCTGCTGTTGCTGGCCACGCCCGTGGCGTGGTGGCTGGCGCACACGCACTCGGCTTGGCGCACGCCTGTGGCCTCGCTCGTGGCGTTGCCCTTGGTGTTGCCGCCTACGGTGTTGGGCTTTTATTTGTTGGTGGCGCTAGGGCCAAACGGTCCGATTGGGCAGTTCACGCAATGGGCGGGTTGGGGCACATTGGCCTTTAGCTTTTGGGGTTTGGTGTTGGGCTCGGTGGTGTACTCACTGCCGTTCGCTGTGCAGCCCTTGGTCAATGCGTTTGAAGCGATGGGCTCGCGTCCCATGGAAGTGGCCGCCACCTTGCGAGCCAGCAAATGGGATGCTTTTTTTACCGTGGCTGTGCCTTTGGCGAAGCCCGGTTTTGTGATGGCCGCCATGTTGAGCTTTGCGCACACTGTGGGCGAGTTTGGTGTGGTGCTGATGATTGGCGGCAACATCCCAGACAAAACCCGCGTGGTGTCCACCCAAATTTACGGCCATGTGGAAGCGATGGCATATTCACAAGCGCATGGCTTGGCCGGTGTGATGTTGGTGTTCTCGTTTGTGGTGTTGTTGGGTTTGTCGTGGTTCAACCGTAGCGCTCAGCAACGCAAAAAGGTGAGCGCATGAACATCCACTTGCAGCTCGATATGGCCCGTGCCGACTTTGATGTGTCAGTCGATGTGCAACTGCCTGCGCACGGCATCACCGTCATCTTTGGCACATCGGGCTGCGGCAAAACCACTTTGCTGCGTTGCGTGGCTGGACTAGAACCTTCGGCCCGTGGGGTGGTGCAACTGGGCCATGAAGTTTGGCAAGACGACGCGCAAGCTGTACGCCTGCCCGCGCACCAACGCGCCTTGGGCTATGTGTTTCAAGAGGCGTCCTTGTTTGACCACTTAGACGTGGCGGGCAACTTGGCCTATGGTCACACACGTGCTGAGAAGCAGAGTCGCAACGCGATGAGCCAAGCCGTGGTGCAACAAACCATTGAGTTGCTGGGCATTGGCCATTTGCTCAAGCGTCGCAGTCATGAGCTGTCGGGTGGCGAGCGTCAACGCGTCGCCATTGCACGTGCCTTGGTCACGCAGCCGCGTTTGCTGCTGCTGGATGAGCCCTTGGCCGCCCTCGACCACGCACGCAAACAAGAAGTGTTGCCGTGGTTAGAAAAACTGCGTGACGACTTGAACATCCCCATGCTCTACGTCACCCATGCGGTGGACGAAGTGGCACGCTTGGCCGACACGTTGGTGGTGATGAACGAAGGCCGTGTGCAAGCCAACGGCCCTGTCGCCGAGGTGCTGACCCAAGCCAACCTACCCGTGGTGGTGGGGGACGATGCGGGTGCGTTGCTGACAGGCGTCGTGTTGAACATCGACACCCAATGGCACTTGGCCCAAATCGGCTTTGCCGGTGGTGTGCTGTGGGTGCGCGACAGCGGCTTGGTGGTGGGCCAAACCGTGCGCCTGCGCGTGCTGGCCCGTGACGTGAGCGTGACCTTGCACGAGGCCACACACACCAGCATTCAAAACCACGTGCCCTGCGTGGTGGACGCCATCACCCAGGATGCGCATCCGTCACAAGTGCTGCTGCGCTTGCGTTGTGGCGACACTGTGCTGCTGGCGCGTGTCACTGCGCGTGGCGTGCATGACTTGGGGCTGCAAGTGGGCATGCCTGCGTGGGCGCAGGTGAAGTCGGTGGCGCTGGTTAAATAAACGCTAGTGTTTGTGTACTTGCGGGCTTAGGCAGACTCGCAAAATTGTGGAATTACCACAAGTAACGTATGTGTTACCATTGCCATGCCAATCCAAGTAGAAGAGTACCTTCGTCAGGATGCCTCAAGCCCTTACAAAACTTGGTTTGACAGCTTGCCCGCGCAAGCCGCTGCCAAGGTGACGGTGGCAAAACTTCGCATGGAGTTGGGCAACATGTCGAGCATCAAGTGGTTTGACGGCATGGGCGAATACGTCATCGACTGGGGACCGGGCTATCGGATTTACCTAGTCAAAGACGGTGAAGCGCTCATCATTTTATTTGGCGGTGGAACCAAGCGCGGGCAACAACGCGACATCGACAAGGCCAAGGTTTTGTTGGTTGAGTACAAAGCCCGAAAACAGCAAAAGAGGTGAACATGGCGCTGACCAGAAATTTCAAAGAAACTGTCATTCAACGCGTGCAGACCGATGCATCGTTTGCACAAGCCTTGCTCGATGAAGCCGCTACTTTGTTCTTGAATGGTGAGCCAGAAACCGCACGACTCATCTTGCGCGACCTCGTCAACGCCACCATTGGTTTTGAGCAACTCGCCACGCTGACCCATAAACCTAGCAAGAGCTTGCACCGCATGTTGTCGCCCACCGGCAATCCGAGCATGGACAACTTGGCGGCTATCTTTTTGGCGATGCGCGAGAAGCTGCAGGTGAGCTTGTCTGCCCACTCAGTGGCGGTTTAAAACCACCAAGCCACCGCCTGCGGAATCACCACTGCACCCACAATGCCGTGCAAGCCCATGCCCAGGCTGGCGTAGGCGCCTGCTTCCGCGTGCACACTGAACGCGCGTGAGGTGCCGATGCCGTGTGCGGCCACGCCGAGGGCAAAGCCGCGTTGCCACCATTGCGTGACGCGCAGGGCATCAAGCACGTAGCGGCCAAGGATGGCACCCAAGATGCCGGTGCTCACCGCAAAGATAGCGGTCAAGGTGGGCGAGGCTTGCACACGTTCGGCAATGCCCATCGCAATCGGCGCAGTGACCGACTTGGCCACGAGGCCGCGCACCAACGATTCGTCCACCCCCAACCAACGTGCCATACCCACGACGGTTAACACCGAGGTCACGCCACCCGCCATCAGTGACAGCAGCAACACGCCCATGCGCCCCTTGAGCGACGCAAAACCTTTGTAGATCGGAATGGCCAGCGACACCGTGGCCGTGCCCAGTAAGAAGTGCACAAACTGCGCGCCCTCGAAATACTTGGCATATGGCATGTCGAGCACGCTGATGCTGAACGTGACCACCACGACGGCAATCAACACAGGGTTGGCCAGCGGGTTGCGCTGGCTGCGCTCGTACAGCGTGAGGCCCAGTAAATACGCGCTCAGCGTCAGCACCAAAGCCAGCAGTGGGCTGCCCGAGAGGTACACCCAGATGTCAGAGATGGGTGGTAAGTGCGTTTGAAATTCGTTACTCATCGGTCGGTTCCTTCTTGGCCAACACTTTGAGTAAACCCGCTGTGACTGCCACTGTAGCCACCACGCTTAACACCAGCGCTGCGCTGATGGCCCACGCGTTGGCCTGCAACACCGGCAAGTAAAGCACCACGCCCACCGAGGCGGGGATGAACAACAACCCCAAGTGCTGCAGGATGCTGCTGCCCACCAAGTCAATCGACGCAGGCACGTGGCCGCGCACGCTGAGATACGTGATCAACAACACCAAGCCCAACACAGGGCCGGGGATGAAGGGCAGGGCGAACTTAGACACGAGTTCGCCGAGGGCTTGGAAGATGAAGAGTTGGACGAGGCCTTGGATCATGGCCTCAGTTTAGACAAGACGTGCCAAGGTGGCGAGTTAAAACAGTTGTGATGAAAACGGCGTGATCAATTGCGCGTCAACGTGGTGCGAATTGAAAAGCGTTTGGCGGGATGAATTGACACGGTCACGAGTGCAGGCTTGTTGTCGCGCGTCAAATAGCGCCGGACCACTTGCAAGGCCGCTTCGTCTTTGTCGGCATTTAAATTTTTAGCCAAAGGGGCGTCCAGTTTGCAGCCCGTGACATCTTGCTCGACGGTGGCAAGGTCTAAGCCAAATTCTTTTTCAAGTAACTCAGACATCAACGCACTTGGGTTGGCTTGAATCGCTTTGAGGAGGCTTGCGTATTGCGCGTCGATGTAAGCGTAGGTCCAAGAGACGGGGAGCTTCCCGCGTGTGGCATCAAAGCGCAAACTTTGGATGCACAACCAGTGGCTGCCTGCATCACACCCGAGCTCTTTTGCTAAAGCTTGACTCATGACGATGTCTCCCACTTCCTGCACCGAACGTTCGCACGCTTGTGCCCACTGAATCAAATCAGACAGTGAGGTGAGGGTGGCGCCGTAGCCGCCTTGTGGCGTGATGGCTTCTACCCGCGTGCCTGCATTCTTTTTTCGAGAGACCAGTTTTCTTGTTTCTAAACTGGCCAATGCGGCACGTACTGTTGAGCGACTGACCTTGAGTTGCAGCGCTAAGTCTGGCTCGGCAGGTAGGGTGGTTCCCACGGGGTAGCGGCCTTTGGCAATGTCTTTGGCCAGCTGGTCTGCGATGCGTGAGTAAAGGGGTTGTCGGTCCATGTGGTGAGTTTAAAGACAAAGGGTTTGCCCTGATTTGGAATGCGCATATGTTCGTACATATAATATGTTCGAACATATAGGAGATTTTGAATGCATTCCACCCTCATTGATTCACGTTTTCTCGGCAGCTTGTTTTCTACGCCTGAGATGAAGAACGTGTTTTCTGATAGTTCAACCTTGGCCCGTTACACCGAAACCGAAGTTGCCTTGGCTTTGGCTGAAGGTAAGTTGGGTTTGATTCCTGCCGATGCAGCCAAAACGATTGCCGAACGTGCCCCCAACATTGCCTTGGACATGGACAGGCTAGAACGCGAAACGCACAACGTGGGCTACCCCATCTTGCCTTTGGTGCATCAGTTGGCCGAAGGTCTCGGTGGTGCGGGCAAGTTTTTGCATTGGGGGGCAACAACCCAAGACATCATGGACACAGCCTTGGTGTTGCAAATCCGTGCAGGCCTTGATTTGGTGGAGGCTGATTTGCGTGGTGTGGCTGCTCAATTGCGTCGTTTGAGCGCGGAGTACCGTGACACACCCATGGCGGGACGCACCCATTTGCAACATGCGTTGCCTGTGACGTTTGGTTTGAAGACGGCGATTTGGTTAGGCATGGTCGAGCGCAATTTGGAACGCTTGCAGCAACTTCGCCCACGTGTGTTGGTGGGGCAGTTTGCAGGTGCTGGCGGCACCTTGGCGTCATTAGGCAATCGCGGTTTGGATGTGCAAGTGGCCATGATGGCTGAGTTGAAACTCGGTGTGCCTGAAACCACTTGGCACACCGCGCGCGATGGGCTGGCTGAAACTGCGCAGTGGTTGGGCTTGGTCACCACTTCCTTGGCCAAGATGGCTTTGGATGTTTCTTTGATGATGGCCAATGAGTTTGGTGAAGTGTTTGAGCCCTTTGTGCAAGGCCGAGGTGCATCGAGCACCATGCCGCAAAAGCGCAACCCCATCAGCTGCGAAGTCATGATTGGTGCCGCCAAAACCGTGCGCCATTTGGCCGGCTTGGCTTTGGATGGTGCTGTGCAAGATTTCGAACGCGCCACGGGTCCTTGGCAGGCCGAATGGGTGGCCTTGCCTGAAGCGTTTTTGCACACAGCAGGTGCGGTGTCACAAGCCTTGTTCATGCTCACAGGCCTAGAGGTGGACACGCAGCGCATGCGCCAAAACCTTGATTCAACTGGTGGCCTCATCGTGGCGGAAGCGGTGATGATGGGCTTGGCCCCCGCACTGGGTCGCAACGAAGCGCACGATGTGGTCTATGCCGCTTGCCGTATTGCGCTCGAACAGAAACGCACCTTGGCGGATGTGCTCAAAGCCAATGATGACGTCACGCGCTTGGTCAGCCTCACGCAAATCGATGCCATGTGTGAGCCCACCAATTACTTGGGTTGCGCCGCGCAAATGGTGGACAAAGCACTCGCTGCCAAGCCACGTTGATTCATCCTGTAAATTAAACGGAGACACTGATGACTAAAAATTTTTCACGCGTGCGTCGCACACTTCTTTCATCGGTTTTGGGCTGGGTGACCTTTGCATCCGTTGGCGTTGCGGTGGCGCAAGATGCCTATCCCAACAAACCGATCACTTGGGTGGTGCCGTTTGCCGCGGGTGGTCCCACCGATGCACTGGCTCGCCACATTGCGGATCGCGTGGCACGCGAATTGGGGCAACCCATCGTCATTGACAACTCGCCCGGTGCGGGTGGCACGGTGGGTGCTGCCAAAGTGGCCAAGGCCAAGAACGATGGCTACACCTTTTTGGTGGGCCACATGGGGTATATGGGCGCTGCACCTGCGCTCTACAAAAAATTGGGCTATGACCCCGTCAAGGATTTCGACGGTGTTTTTCGTTTCCCTGATACGCCCTTGGTGCTGATGGTTCGACAAAATCATCCTGCCAAAGACATTGCAGGCTTGATTGACTTTGCCAAGAAGAATCCCGAGAAGGTGTTCATCAGCAATGCGGGTGTGGGGTCTAGCTCACATCTGATTGCCGCCTTGGTCGCCAGCTCTGCGGGTATCAAAGTGACGATGGTGCCTTACAAAGGCGCGGGACCCGCGCTGATTGATGTGATTGGTGGACAAGTTGACGGCATGCTGGACCAAACCAACACCGCACTGCCGCAAATCAAAGAAGGCAAAGTGCGTCCTTTGGTGGTGACGTCTAAAGTGCGATTGCCGCAACTCAAAGATGTCCCCACCTTGAACGAAACCGTGATGCCTGGTTTTGAAGCATCCACTTGGTACGGCATCTACGCCCCCAAAGGCACACCCAAAGCCGCTGTCGAGAAAGTGCAAAACGCTTACTTGAAAGTGATGAAAGACAAAGCCTATACAGGCAAGATGGCCGAGCAAGCGATTCAAATGTTGCCGCCTGAGCAATACACAGGTGATGCTTTGGCCAAACACACGGAGTCAGAGGTGGCACGTTGGCGTGCGGTGGCTGCGCGGTCTGGGTTGTCACTTGACTGATCTGATTGAAGCAGTCAGTTGACGAAGACCTATCTCGTATCAGAGGTAGGTCTTATGGGCTGGTCGGATTGGAGAGCTGACCTTTCCAGTGCTGCACCGTTTCTTTGATCAAATGAGAAACGATGCGACTTGCCTGTGTGAAGTGACCCTGCTTTGGGTGCGCGAGCGTGACATAACGTTTGAGATCAGGCGCAATCACTTTCGCTGCTTGCAGTTTTCCCGTACGTAATTCTTCGTCGACGGAGAAAGGACCCAGCAGGGCATACATATGCGGGTTGGAAGCGATGATTTCCTTTTGGACGCGCAGGGAATCTGCCTCGACTTCGGCCATCAAGCCAAAGCCTTTGCTTTTTGCTGTTTCATCCAAGATCGATCGCCAGTGTGAGGGGCGTCTGGGTAAGACAAGCGGTAAACCTTCTAGCCGTTTGAAATCAACGGTGTCTGAGTAAGTCAAAGAGAGACCAGGACGCGACACAAGATAGGTATTCGCCGTTGATAAAAGCGTTTCATCGCTCCCTGTTGGTTTTTCGTAACGAAACAAGATCGCCATATCGACCGCACCTGTGTCCAAGAGGCCATCTAACTCGCTGCCTTGCCCTTCACGAATGTTCAGTTTGATTTTGGGATAGTCATGGTGCAAACGTTTGAAGATGTGTGTCATCAAAGGGTGTGCGGCTGAGGGTAGAACACCGATCTTGACTTCGCCCATAGGAACTCGAGAGGCTTGCTGTATATCTGCGAATAGCTCATCGCTGTCTTTGAGCCAGCCACGCACACGCTGTTGGACATGCATACCAAACTCAGTCAACACAACACCTCGCCCTGTTCGCCTGAACAACGCACCCCCACAGGTTTTTTCAAAATCACTGATTTGTCGACTGATGTGGGACTGCACGGTATTTCTTTGTGCAGCCACTTTGGTGAAGCTGCCAAGTTCAGCGACTTCCATGAATAAGCGTAAATCATTGATTTGCATACGAACCTCTTTGATATGCCATTTTAGGCATGTCTGAAATCTCAGAAAACGTTCTATGCAGATGGTTTATCCATCCATAAACTCGCGCTCATTGTTCAGATGCATCGATGGTCGGTGCAACATATCAAAGGAAGAATGATGAGCTTTGTCAGTTTTGAAATTGCCGGTCAACACACGTATGGCCTCTGGAAAGATGAAGGCAACTGGATTCAAGTGCCCGAGGCATTCCAAGCTCAATATGCAGATTTGAAGTCCGTCATCGCTGCAAACAAACTTGATGAGCTGGAAGCACTGACACGTCAGAGCGGCAAAGCTGTGACGGCATCACAAGCACGCCTGCTGCCGGTGATTCCCAACCCAAGCAAGGTTTTTTGTGTGGGCTTGAACTACAAAACGCATGTGGCAGAAACCAAGCGTGCGGACAGCGACTACCCCGCCATCTTCACGCGCTTTGCAGATAGTTTGACCGCACACAACGCACCACTGCCACACCCCAAAGAAACTCAACGGTTTGACTTTGAAGGTGAACTGGCCGTCATCATTGGCAAAGGTGGCCGCAACATCACGCAGGCACAAGCGTTTGAACATATTGCGGGTTACGCCTGCTTCAACGATGGCACAGCACGCGATTGGCAGCGCCACACGCACCAGTGGATTCCGGGCAAGAACTTTCCATTGACAGGCCCTCTTGGCCCCTTCATGGCCACACGCAAAGAAATTCCTGATGTGAACCAACTGACATTGGAGTCTCGTCTCAACGGTGAAGTCATGCAACACGCATCCGTGTCTGACTTGATTTACACCTTGCCCGTGATCATCGAATACCTCTCAGGCTTTACCAATTTATATCCAGGCGATGTGATTGCAACAGGCACACCTGGTGGAGTGGGTGACCGTCGTGAACCCCCCGTTTACATGAAGACGGGTGATGTGATTGAAGTCGAAATCACGGGCTTGGGCACGCTACGCAATGTGGTGTCAAACGCCGCTTAAAGGAATCATCCATGTCTAAATCAAAAAACTCATTGCGAATTGCAGTCGACATCGGCGGCACATTCACAGATATGGCTTGCTTTGACGAGTCGACGGGTGAAATTTCATTCGGCAAAGCACTCTCAACTCATGGTGAGCTGGTCACTGGTATTCAAAACACCCTCGATGGCGCTGGCGTTGATTTGAGCAATGGCTATCTGTTCTTGCATGGCTCAACCATTGCGATCAATACTTTGCTTGAGCGCAATGGCGCAAAAACCGCTTTGTTGATCACCGAAGGCTTTCGCGACATCTATGAAATTGGCCGCGTGAATCGACCAGATGCCTACAACCTGTTCTTTTCAAAGCATGAGCCACTGGTCCCGCGCTCATTGCGCTACGAGGTATCAGAGCGCTTGCGAGCCGATGGTTCCTTACATAAGCCCTTAGATGAGCAAGCTGTACGCGCACTTGCACGAGAACTGAAAGCAAAGCATATCGAAGCAGTTGCGGTGCTGTTGTTGCATTCATATCGCAACCCTGACCACGAGCGTCGCGTCAAGGCCATCTTGCAAGAAGAAATTCCAGGCGCATTTGTGACGGCTTCGCATGAGTTATCACAGGAATATCGCGAGTTCGAGCGTGTGTCGACAGCTGTAGCCAATTCATACGTGGGCCCTCGCGTTTCCGAGTATCTCGGTGAGTTAGAGCATCACTTGAGCGACAAGGGATTTGAAGGTGACTTTTATGCCGTGCAATCGACCGGTGGCTTGTTTCCTGTAGAGCACGCTCGCCGTGATTGCGTGCGTATGCTTGAGTCTGGCCCTGCGGCGGGTGTGATTGGTGCGCAAGCCATTTGCGAACAATTGGGAATGCCCGACTCTATTGCCTTTGACATGGGCGGGACAACTGCGAAAGCAGGCGTGATCAGTGAAGGTCGTCCCTTGACGACAGGCAGTGCGCTCATCGGAGGTTATGAAAAGGCTTTGCCAATTCAAATCCCAATGATGGACATTTTTGAAGTGGGCACGGGCGGTGGTTCTATCGCCCGCGTTGAGTTGGGCAATTCATTGCGCGTCGGCCCACGCTCTGCGGGCAGTATGCCGGGGCCCGTTTGCTACGGTCGCGACGGCACTGAGCCAACTGTGACAGATGCCAACCTGATTCTGGGTCGCTTGGACGAACACAACTTCCTCGGTGGCGAAATGCCGTTGTACTTGGACCGTGCCAAGCAAGCCATGGAAGAAAAAATTGCCAAGCCCTTGGGCTTGGATGCCACCAAAGCAGCCGATGGTATTTTGCGTATTGCGGTCACGCAGATGTCACATGCCGTCAAAGCTGTGACAACCGAACGCGGTTTGGATGCCGGCAGTTTCACCATGGTGGTCTATGGCGGTGCGGGGCCTTTGCATGCCTCGGCCATTGCGCGAGAAATTGGCATTCGTAAAGTTTTGATTCCACATGCGCCTGGCTACTTCTCAGCATACGGTATGTTGTTCAGCGACTTGCGCTATGACTATGTTCGCTCGGTGTTTCGCCGCTTGGACAGTTTGTCATTTGATGAAATCGAAGCCTTCTACAAAGAAATGGAAGACGAAGGCCGTGCAGCGATTGGTGCTTCACAAATTCGCCCCGAAGAAATCGTTTTTGAGCGTGCGGCAGACATGCGTTATTTCGGGCAAGAGCATGCAGTAACCGTTGACTTGCCTCACGAGTTTTTTGTCAGCAAAGACCGTGCAGCCATCAAGAACCATTTCGACGAAGTGCACAAAGTGCGTTATGGCACTTCTGCCCCCAAAGAAGCAGCAGACATTGTCAGCTTGCGAGTCACCGTGCTGGGACGCATGAAAAAACCGCCACGCAACGCCGTGGAATCAGGACAGGCCTCACCAGACGCCAAAGCATTGCGTGCGCACAAGCCGGTCTATTTTCGCAGTGCAGGTCAATTTGTTGACACGCCTGTGTATCGACGCGATTTACTCAAGAGCGGTAATGAGTTTCACGGCCCTGCACTCGTGGAAGAACATGCATCTACCACCGTCGTTCAACCAGGCGATAGCGTCAAAGTTGACCTGTACGGCAATCTTCAAATTTCTATCGGGAGTGACCGCTCATGAGCACGACACAAGTACAACGCGCTAATGCGCAGGCTGTAGATCCAGTCATTGTGGAAATCATCCGTAACGGCTTGTTTGCCGTCACAGAAGAGATGAAAACCAACTTGATGCGCACTGCCTACAACCTCATCATTTATGAGGCGCTGGACTTCACGGTTGGCCTATTCACCAAAGAAGGTGACACGGTCTCGATTGGTTTGGGTTTACCCATGTTCATTCGCGGCATGTCTGAAACTGTGAAATCAAAAATTCGTCACTTTGGCTACGACAACATCCACCCCGGCGATATCTTGGTCACGAACGATGCCTACACCACAGGCAGCCACTTGAACCATTTCACATTCACCATGCCTGTGTTTCATGAGGGTGAGTTGATTGGCTTTACCTGTTGCATGGCGCACTGGTTAGATGTGGGCGGCAGCTTGGGACAGATCACGACTGATATTTACTCTGAGGGTATTCAGATCCCGATCGTGAAATATCAATCGGCTGGCAAAGTGAACCAAGATTTGTTGGACATCATTGCGATGAATGTGCGTATGCCTGAACGTGCTTTGGGCGACTTGCGTGCGCAAATCACTGCCATCACCACGGGTGAACGTCGATTCTTGGAGTTGGTGCAGCGTTACGGAAATCATGACGTCCAAGCCTCCATTCTTCAAATCATGGATGCCTCTGAAGCTCTGGCGCGTCAAAACACTTTGTCTATTCCGGACGGTGTGTACGAAGCTGAGTCTTTCATGGATGACGATGGTTTAGAAATCGGTAAACGCATTCCGATTCGCGTCAAGGTCACCGTCAAAGGTGATGAGATGGAAGTGGACCTCTCGGATGTGAGCAAGCAAGTCAAAGGCTTCTACAACTCTGGCTTCACCACGGGTATTGCTTGCGCGCAAGTGGCCTACAAGTGCTTGACCACGCCCACCGACTACCCTGTGAATGACGGTAGCTTCCGCCCCTTGAAAGTGATCATGCCCATGGGCACGGTCATCAGTGCAGAGCGTCCCTACCCCATGCGTGTGTGGATGACCTTCCCTATGACAGTGATCGACACCATTTTCAAAGCACTCGCACCAGCGATACCGCACCGTGCCATTGCAGGCCACCACGCCGATTTGGTGTTCCCCAATATCCACGGCATTTCGCCTGAAGATGGTCGCTTGTTCATTGTGGGTATTGGTCCTCTGGGCGGCGGATGGGGCGCCAAATCGCGCGAAGACGGTGTGTCTGTCACGGTATGTATCAACGACGGCGACACACACAACAGCCCAACCGAACAACTGGAAGCCAAATATCCCGTTCTGGTTGAAAGCTACAAGATTCGCGAAGACAGCGCAGGCGCGGGCGAGTTTCGCGGTGGCTTGGGCGCAGAGATGGTGGTGCAAGCCTTGTCGCCGTTCTCAGTGACGACTCGCATCGACCGCATGCATTGCAAACCTTGGGGTTTAGAAGGTGGTGGTGAGGCAGCAGGAAACGGCATTGCCATTCGTCACAAGGGTGAGTGGAGCTCTGATTTACCCAACGCCAAAATCTTCAATGTCCGCTTAGAACGCGGCGATGCCTACAAGATGCTCTCGGGTGGCGGCGGTGGTTTTGGCAGTCCATTCAAACGTGACGCAGATGCAGTCGCGCATGACGTGCGCGAAGGCTATGTCAGTCGTGAAGCTGCTGAAAAGCTCTACGGCGTGGTGTTGAATGACAGCAGTGAATTGGTGTCATCTGAGACCCAAAAATTGCGAAGCAAAGCCCTTGCCTGAGTTGCTTGAAATGACAGCATCCCAGCAGCAAGCTGCTTACCTCTCCGGGCTTTGGAATCGGTTGTCAGGTCAGCACATTGCAATGGGATGCTCATGCACGATGAGTGGCATGAGTGTCACGCTTGAAGACTTCGAGCTCGACATTGCAGACTACTTATGGGCGGAAAGCGAAAGATTGGGCCAGGCAGATGTCGTGGCTTTTTTGCTTGCACCAGGTCCCATCGCTTCACAAAGCCAAGCCATTCGAAGCATCCTAAGCCGCTTGGAAGAGGACGAAGATGTGAGCGCATCTGTGAGTGATTGGCTACTGCCACGTATGACAAAAACAATTGAGTCATACGCCAAGCTGCACGGCCCTGCACCTGAGGCACCGTTGTTTGGTGGTTCATCCGCATGGCGCAAAGGTTACAGAGACTAAGTAGGTGTGAGCTGAAAATTTAACTGGAGACAAACATGATTTCAATGACAAAGAAAATGCTGTCCATTGCATTGCTAACCGCAACAGCATTTGCATCGGCACAGACGAAATTTCCCGATGGCACGATCAAATTGATCGTGCCATTTGCCGCGGGCGGCGGTGTGGATAACGCCGCGCGTTTGATTGCAAAGCAAATGCAAACGAATTTGAATGTTTCCATCGTTGTGGAAAACAAACCAGGCGCCAGCGGAACGATCGGTGCTAAATTTGTTCAAGCATCGCCCCCAGATGGTCAAACATTGCTTTTCTCTGCCTCCACACAAGCATTGACCAAGCTGGTCATTGCTAACCCACCCTACGACCCATTGACTGATTTTTCTTATGTGGCACGTGTGGGTGAAGCGCCGTTGCTGATGGTGATTGCACCAACACTGCCACAAACTAAATTGAAAGAGGTCATGGATGCAGCCAAACAAAATCCAGACAAATGGACCGCTGGTTTGCCAGCATTAGGCGCTGCCAGTCATTTGGCCACCTTGATGTTTGCCAAGGAAGGCAACCTCAACCTGACCATGACAGCCTACAAAGGCACCGCACCAGCGTTAACTGATGTTGCTGGTGGCCACTCGCAAATTTTGATTGACTCCATCATCTCGCTGCAATCTATGGCCAAAGCAGGTAAGGTGAAGCCCATCATCGTCACCTCTGCCAAACGGAGCTCTGTGATGCCCAACGTACCTACTGCTTCAGAGAGTGGCTATCCCAAATTTGTCACCGAGTCTTGGTATGGCATTTGGGCACCCAAAGGCACACCTGATGACCGAGTTCAATTGCTCAATAAGGTGGCCAATGAAGCGGTGCGACAACTCACCAAATCAGGCGCTTTCGAGCAATTGGGCATTGAGCCCATCGTTGAGTCTGTCGATGAATTTAAAAAATACACAGGCAGGTACATCCATGAAAACGCCGAACTCCTAAAAGGCGCTGGATTCAAACCAGAGTAAAAATTCAATGTGGGCGGTTAAAAAGTTTATGAATAACTTGCCGTAGCCACATATGTGCGGGATCTTTTTGAAACCGTTGATGCCAAAACAAGTGCACATCAATGACGGGTGATTTCATGGGCGTCGGAATGTATCGAACGTCCCCGTGTTGAACAAAAAAATCAGCAAGATCTTTGGGGACCGTGGCGATCAAATTAGATGTTTCGATGATGGGTAGCAAACTCATGAAATGCGAGAGTTCGACAACCACACGTCGCTTGATCTCTTTGCTCTGTAGGAAGCGTTCAAAAAGATGCTCTCGACCATCTGGTTTGACTACAGCGTGTGAGGCTTGAATGAACTGGGCATTCGTTATTTTTTCTCCTACATGAGGGTGTTTTTTTCGGATCAAACAAACATGCGAGTTGGTGATGAGTTTTTGTTGGAAAAATCCAGCTCTATGCAAATCTGGGAAGTAGCCAATCGCCATTTCCGCTGCGCCCGACTCTAGCGCGGGTGCAGCAGCCTCTCTGGGCATGGCTAGAGTTTTGAGGTTGATGTGAGGTGATTTGTTTGCCAACTCTGAAAGCAAGCGTGGCAAAAAATTGACCTCTGCAATGTCTGGGGTCACCAACGTGAATGTGCGTTCGCTCACGAATGGATCAAATTTTTTAGGAAGCAGTATCTCGGTCTGTATGGTCTGGACAACCGAGCGAATACTGAAACTCAATGCTTGTGCTTTTGGGGTAGGCGCCATGCCTGCGCCCGTTCGAACGAACAGCTGATCATCAAATAGAACTCTGAGCCTCGAAATGGCAGCGCTCATCGCGGGTTGACTCAGCTTGATGGCCTCTGCAGCTTTGGTCACGTTTTGGTGTTGAAGCATGGCGTCAAACACCACCAACAGGTTCAAGTCTAAAGATCTAATATCCATATGGTGAATATTATGTATTCAAAAAATCAGCTAGACGAATGATTGGCAGCTTCATAGACTGCTTGACATAAATCAACTCGCCAACGCATTTGGCTTGATAAATAACGGAGACGAAAAGATGCAAGCAACCTTAACCTTGGCGCAAGCTCAGGCCATCATTGAGGGCGCTTTGGCGCAATCAAAGGCTGAAAAGTTCAAACCGATGGCCATTGCAGTGCTGGATGAATCGGGAAACCTCAAGGCGTTTGCACGTGAAGATGGTGCGAGCATGTTTCGCTTTGAAGTGGCGCAAGCCAAAGCTTGGGGCGCCGTGGGTATGGGGACATCCAGCCGAACCTTGGCGCAACGCGCAAAAGACAATCCCAATTTTTTTGTGTCCTTGGCCGCGACTGCATCAGGCAAATTTTTGCCACAAACGGGTGCTGTGTTGATTCAGTCAAGCAATGGACAAATTCTTGGCGCTGTCGGTGCCAGTGGTGGGACGGGAGACGAGGATGAATTGATTTGTATGGCCGGCGTGGAATCCGCTGGCTTGAAAGTCGGTTAAGGCCTGACGCCATGCATAGCTGTTGCGGCGTAGACGTACATGCGCACGTCATCCCTGGTGAGTTTCCCAAATATTTGGGAGGGGTGACCCCTTCGGGTTGGCCTTCTATGGCGCCTGCCGATGCATGCCATCGCCACGTCATGATTGATGGCAAGAATTACAGAACAGTCTCAGACAAGTGTTGGACAACATCCCGTCGGTTGGCTGATTTCCACGAGATGGGCTTGCGATTGCAAGCAATCTCACCCATGCCCGAGTTGCTTTCGTATTGGCTGTCCCCATCAGATGGCGCACAACTGGTGCGCTTTTTGAATGAACAAATTGCCACCATGGTGCATGAATCTGCCGGTCATCTGGTGGGGTTGGGTGCTGTGCCGTTGCAAGATTTAACGCTTGCCATTCAAGAGTTACATCACATCAAACATGTGCTGGGGCTGCGCGGTGTTGAGATTGGCAGCAATATCAATGGTGTGGTCATGGGCGATCCGAAATTCGATCCATTTTTTGAAGCCTGTGTTGCATTGGATATGCCTGTCTTTGTTCATGCTTTGCGGCCTGTAGGCATGGATCGTTTGGTGGGACCTGCACCGCTGCAACAAGTGTTGGCTTACCCCACAGATGTTGGGCTAGCTGCCGCGTCAGTTTTGACGGGGAACTTGATGGTGCGCTATCCCAAGCTCCGCTTGGCATTCAGTCATGGTGGTGGGACTTTGGCCATGTTGCTGCCACGCCTTCAACAAGCCATGTCTGTATTTCCTGCGCTCAAAGACAGCGTGCATCGCGCGCCCATGGAGCAAGCGCGTGAGCTGTATTACGACACGCTGGTGTTTGATCAGCACACCCTTGGACACCTTGTTCAGACTTTTGGTGCGTCGCAGCTCATGATTGGGACGGATTACCCGTTCAATTTCCATGACACACATCCTGTTGCGCGCATTCAAAACGCTGGTTTTGGTGAACAAGTCATTCAACAACTGACCCACGCCAATGCCAAAAGATTTCTTGGCATTGATTCAAAAAATCTGGAGTAATTCATGACGCATGCATCTTCCCGTGTGAGTGCTTTGCGCAGCGTGGCACTGAATGTGCCGGACTTAGCCGCAGCGGAGCATTTCTATACAACGGTGTGGCATCTGCAAATCGCCGCACGACATGATGGGGCCATCTACTTCAGAGGAACAGGGGCTGACCATCATCTGCTGGCGCTTCATCAAGCAGAGGGGCCTGCAAAGATTCGTTGCGTCACATTGCGTGCACGACATCGATCGGCTCTGGATAAGGTGATCACTGCAGCCTTGGCTGCTGGCGGCAAAGTTCTTCAGCCGATTGCGCAGGTGAGCGAGCCAGGAGGCGGAACTGCTGTCACGGTTGCGGACCCTGATGGTCGCGTTTTTCAGTTGGTGCACGGTGATGTCTTGCATGCCGATGCACACGAAGCGGCGGACCAACCCATTCGGCTGGCCCATGCAGTTTTGAATAGCCATGATGTGGAGTCAACGCGCAGTTTCATGGAGGAAGTTTTTGATTTCTCACTGTCTGACCGCACGCGCATCATGGCTTTCATGCGCTGTAACAGCGATCACCACAGCATTGCCTTGGGTGACACAGACAACGATGCGCTCAACCACATTGCTTTTCTGATGCCTGATGTGGACTCCGTCATGCGTGGCGGTGGGCGTATGCGTGATGCGGGATATGGGATTGAGTGGGGTCCTGGCCGTCACGGCCCTGGAGACAACGCTTTTAACTATTTCGTGGGGCCATTTGATGTGGTCATTGAATACACCGCTGAAGTTGAGCAGGTTGATGACAGCTATGAGGCAGGTCAACCCAGTGATTGGACTTGGCCGCCTGGTCGCGTGGATCAATGGGGAATTTCTGCCCCACCCAGCCCACGGTTGAAAGATGCGCAAAAAACGGTTGTCTTTGTTTCTTAAAAATTAATTTCTGCGGAGTCATTATGAAATTCACAACGTTTCACAAAAATGGTCAGGATCGCCTAGGTCTGATTGATGGTGATCAAGTCATCGATTTCAACCAAGCTCAGCCCCAAGTCAATTCCGATTTGCGTTTGGCATTGAAGTCAGGTGTTGACTTAGCTGCTGCAGCAAAAAATGCGCTGGCTTCCACATCTGAACGTTTGCCCATGTCTAGTCTGCAACTCTCGCCTATCTTGCCCGAGCCTGGCAAAGTGATTTGTTTGGGTTTGAACTACTTTGACCATGCCAAAGAGGGCGGACGTGAAAAGCCTGAGTACCCATGGTTCTTCTTGCGTTCAGCTTCGTCGCTGTTGGCTCCGAATGCTGATGCCATCCTTCCCAAAGTGTCGGAGCGTTTGGACTATGAAGCAGAGTTGGCGGTGGTCATTGGCAAAACCGTCAAACACGCCACCCTAGAAAACGCCTTGGATTGCGTGTTTGGCTATAGCTGTTTCAATGACATGTCGGTCCGTGACTATCAAAAGAAAACACCACAGTGGACGATTGGTAAAAACTTTGACAAAACAGGTGGCTTTGGCCCTGTGCTGGTCACTGCGGATGAAATGCCTGTCGGTGCAGAGGGTTTAAAAATTCAGGCGCGTTTGAATGGTCAGATCATGCAAGACGCGAACACCCGTGACATGATTTGGAGCGTCGCTGAAACCATCAAGTTGTTGACAGAGTGCATGACGCTTGAACCCGGTGATCTGATCATCATGGGAACACCTGCAGGCGTTGGCCAAGCGCGCACACCACCCGTGTGGATGAAGCACGGTGACATTGTTGAAATTGAAATCGAACGCATTGGCGTACTGCGTAACAAAGTTCAAAGTGAGGTTGTCTCGTTATGAGTGTTGTGGGCAATCACGAGACCTACGATGTGGCGATTGTTGGCTTTGGCCCAACAGGTGCCATTGCGGCAGGTTTACTGGGGAAACAAGGCATTCGCACATTTGTGTGCGACAAATTGCATGACGTGTATGACAAACCCCGAGCCATTGCTTTAGACCATGAAATATCACGTGTGTTTCAACAGATGGGCGTGGGCAAGCAAATCAAACCATTTCTTGAGCCTTTCACCGACTCTGTGTATTACGGTGTGGATGGTCAAATCATCAAACGGATGTCGACGGTGGCTGCGCCATACCCACTCTCGCACACGCCTTCGGTCGTTTTTACGCAACCTCCCGTAGAGAGAATTTTGCGCGAGTACGCCCACTCGCATGCGTCTGTCACCGTTGAGCTTGGCCTGACGTTGACGGATTTGACGCAGGATGCCGACCACGCCACCTTGACCCTCCAGCACGAAGATGGCCACACCTCCCACGTCAGAGCCAAATACGTGATTGGCTGTGATGGGGCCAGTAGCTCGGTCCGTTCTTTCGCGGGCATTGCGCTGGAAGATTTGGGGTTTGATGAGCCTTGGCTGGTGGTTGATGTCATGGTCAACGCGCGTGGACTAGCCAAGCTGCCGACGACCAGTGTGCAGTATTGCAACCCAACCCGACCCGCCACCTACGTGATTGGTCCTGGCAACCACAGGCGCTGGGAGATTTCCATCAACGACGGCGAGGACCCCAAAGCGGTGGCGACACCGGAAGGTGCTTGGAAGTTGCTATCTCCTTGGTTGACGCAAGAAGACGGCACCTTGTGGCGTCAAGCCAGTTATCGTTTTCATGCGCTGGTTGCCAGTCAGTGGCGCCAAGGCCGTGTGTTTGTGGCTGGCGATTCCGCACATCAGCAACCACCGTTCTTGGGCCAAGGCATGTGCCAAGGTGTGCGTGATGCCGTCAATTTGTGCTGGCGCTTGCAAGCCGTGTTGAAAGAGGGTGCCGCCGAAACTTTGCTTGATTCCTACGGAGTTGAACGCAAAGCGCATGTGACTGAGCTGACAACGCGTATCAAAGGGATTGGCAAGATCATCACAGAACGTGATGTGACCCTGGCGCGTGCGCGCGATGCGAAATTGTTAGCCGACTGTGGCGGCGTGGTCACGCCAATGCCTCGTCAAGATGTTCAGCCTGCTTTGTCTGTTGGCTTGCTGGGGCATGTGTCGCATCCCGCCAGAGGCACGATATTTCCTCAACCCTTGCTGCAGCAAACAGATGGTCGTCAAGTTCGTATGGACGATGTTCATCCGGCAGGTTGGAAGATTGTTTTCAGTGCCAAAGCTGGAGATGATGTGATGCAAGCCGCGCAGCACCATCACTTGCCAGCCTTGCTGTCACTCAAGCTTGGTTCGTCCGAGCTGACAGAGGCCGAAGGTGTGTTGGGTAAATGGTTTGAAACCCATGAGGTTCAAGCGGTGATCGTTCGACCTGATCACTACATCTATGGAGTTTGCCGAACAGCGCAGGATGTCGCTACTCAACTGGATGAGTTGAAGCTAGCCTAAGGTTGGTCATCAGTAAAAAATTATCAGGAGACAAAAATGGAACGCAGACAATTCATTCAGACGATGGTGGTGGGTGCCTCCATTGCAAGTTCTGGTGCTTGGGCACAAACAAACAACTGGCCAGACAAACCCATCAAACTTGTGTTGTCACAACCCGCGGGTTCGGGGCCAGACAACGTGGCGCGGTTACTTGGCGATCGACTGGCCAAATCGCTGGGCCAACCTCTGGTGATTGATAACAAACCTGGCGGACAAAACGTGATTGGGGCTCAAGCTGCTGCACGCTCAACCCCTGATGGTTATACCTTTTACTTTGCAACCACGGCAGCACTGATCACCAACACCTTGTTGTTCAAACAGTTGGCGTATGACCCGCAAAAAGAATTTGTGCCTGTTGCGTTCGTGGCACGAAGTCCATTTGCAATTTTGGTTGATGCAAATTCCCCGATCCAAAACATCGATGACCTGATTGCGAAATCAAAAGCCTCTAACGGCCAATTTTCGATTGGCAATGAAGGTCCACGCACATTCAGCGGCATGATTGCCCGCTTGTTCAATGCACGTTCAAAAGCCGCAGCAAACTTGGTTCCGTATGCTAGCGTCGGTGTCGGTTCTCAGAATTTGATGGGTGGCCATGTCGATGCAATGGTCGCCGACTTGGCCTCCACCGCGCAATTGGCGAAACAAGGCAAGTTACGTGTGATTGCCACGACGGCAGCTAAGCGTGTTCCGGGTTGGGAGAACGTGCCTGCACTTTCTGAGAAGCTCGGCAACTTTGACATGGTGGGCTGGTTTGCTATCGTCGCGCCAAAAGGGACCCCACAGCAAGTCATCACCAAGTTCAACCAAGAGGTGAATTTGTCCCTGGCGGACAAAGAGTTGGCAGGTCGTATTGCCAACATCGGTCCCTTGGCCGATGCAAACATGTCTGAAAACGATGTTAAAAATTTCCTAGCCTCTGAACTGGCCCGATGGACCGAGGTGACGCGGGAAATTGGCGTGTTACCCGAATAACCAACCCACCAAGTCTCTGTATGCAGAGACTTGGTTATTTGGCGCTCAGCGCCAATTGCAAAGCCAACTGGTTATGCCTCTCAATCAACGGCCCCATATCCACCGTTGCAATCTCACCTTTGCGCACCACTACGCGGCCATTCACGATGGTGTAGTCCGCGTTGTCGCTGGCGCATAGCAGCAGCGCACCCACGGGGTCGTGCACGGCGCCGCCGGCCATGTTGAGTGTGTCGGTGCGGAACATGGCGATGTCGGCGCAATAGCCCTCTTTGATTTGCCCAAGCTCGTGGGCGCGGCCCAGCACTTGGGCGCCGCCGCGTGTAGCTAGGCGAAGGGCGTCGCGGGGTGTCATGTCCGACGGGCCGCGGTCACAGCCGAATACCGTGTGCCCGTTTTCGACGCGCGGGTCGTCCAGCGCGCGGCCCACGCGTGCCAGCAACATGGCTTGGCGGGCTTCGTTCAGCAAGTGTGCTGCATCGTTGCTGGCGCTGCCGTCTACGCCCAAGCCAATGGGCACACCGGCGTCTAGCATTTTGCGCAGGGGCAAGATGCCGCTGGCCAAACGCATATTGCTGCACGGGCAGTGGGCAATGCCGGTGCGCGTGCGTGCAAACAAATACGTGCCTTCGTCGTCCAGCTTGACGCAGTGGGCGTGCCACACGTCGTGGCCCACCCAGCCGAGATCTTCGGCGTATTGCGCAGGGGTGCAGTTGAATTTTTCTTTCGTGTACGCAATGTCGTGGTCGTTCTCGGCCAAGTGTGTGTGCAGGCGCACCTTGTGTGCGCGGGCCAGTTTGGCGGCTTCGCGCATGAGGTCTTGGCTCACGCTAAAAGGTGAGCAGGGGGCCACGGCCACATGCGTCATCGCGCCAAAGCTGGCGTCGTGATAGGTCTCAATCAGGCGTTGAGTTTCTTTGAGGATGAAGGCTTCTTTTTCCACCACGCGATCGGGCGGCAGGCCGCCTTGGCTTTCGCCCACGCTCATGCTGCCGCGTGTGGCGGTAAAGCGCATGCCAATGGTGTGCGCGGCTTCAATGCTGTCGTCCAATCGCACGCCGTTGGGGTAGATGTACAAGTGGTCGCTGCTGGTGGTGCAGCCACTCAGCAGCAGCTCGGCCATGGCCACTTGGTTAGACACCAACACCATCTCGGGCGTGAGGCCCGCCCAAATCGGGTATAGCCCTTTGAGCCAGCTGAACAGCTCGGCGTTTTGCACCTGCGGCACAGCACGCGTGAGGCTTTGCACCATGTGGTGGTGCGTGTTGATCAGGCCCGGCACCACCACGTGGCGGCGTGCGTCAATCACCTCGTCCACTTGCTTCAGCAGTTCATCGATGTTTTCAGTTGCAGGAATGATGCGTTCAATGCGGCCATCCCGCAGCAGCAGCGAGGCGTCGTTGAGTTCGGTGTTGGCATCGTCTTGTGTGGCGATGCAGCGGGCGCGGTGGATGAGCAAGGTGGTCATGGACTTGTCCTTTAAAAACAATCAAACAAGTCGTGGCCGAGTCCCCAGTTTGGGCGAGCACCACGTCGCCGCGCATCCCGGGCTTTTGCAGTGGTTTAGATTCTAAGCAGGCGTTTGGCCTCGGCCACCATCGCTTCGGGCGTGATGTTGAACAGTTTGTACAACGCATCCGCTGGGCCGCTGGCGCCAAAACCTGTCATGCCCACAAAGCCGCCATCGATGCCAAGGTAAGCATCCCAGCCTTGGCGCACTGCGGCCTCGATGCCCACGCGCACGCCGGTGCCCAACACACTTTGGCGATAAGCTGCATCTTGCGCATTGAACAATTCCCAGCACGGCATCGACACCACCGCTGTGCCCACGCCTTGCGCTTCCAGCTGCTCGCGTGCTTGCACGGCCAACAACACTTCAGAGCCCGTGGCCAGCAAGGTCACTTGACGCGGACCACAAGCCGCTTCGTGCAACACATACGCGCCTCGGCGCGTGAGGTTGTCAGCAGTGTGCGTGTGGCGCACCAAGGGCAATGATTGGCGTGCGAACACCAAGCTGACAGGACCGGCTTGGTGTTGCAAAGCCAACTCCCAACACTCAGCAGCTTCCACTGCATCGGCCGGACGCATGACCCACATATTGGGCATGGCGCGCAGTGAAGCCATGATCTCGACGGGCTGATGTGTGGGGCCGTTGCGGCCAATGCCAATCGAATCGTGGCTGAACACAAACTTCACGGGCAAGCCCATGAGCGCGGCCATGCGCATGGCCGGGCGTTCGTAGTCGGCAAATGCGAGGTAGGTGACCGACAGCGGAATCACGCCGCCATGCGCGGCCATGCCGTTGGCCATCGAGCCCATCACATGCTCGCGCACACCGCAGTGCACATACGAGCCTGCGCGGTCTTGTGCGTTGAACGCGGTCAAGCCACGCTTGTGGCTGGTGGGCGCTTCAAGGTCGGCGCAGCCCACCATGCGTTCGGGCAACACGGGGGTGAGCAGGTCGTTGATTTCCGCCGAGATAAAAATCCCGCTGGGCGCGGGTGGCGCTTGCAAGGCTTGTTGTTTGTAGTCCAGCAGCACCTGTTGCCAGTGCGCGGGCAGCTCGCCGCGCATGACGCGTTCAAACTCTTCTCGTTCAGCAGCGGGCAGTGCAGCCACGCGGGCTTTCCAAGCTTTGTATTCGCCAGCGCTACGTTGACCAGCGGTGTGCCATGCTTGTTGCACGTCGGCAGGAATTTCAAATGGACCATGTGCCCAGCCCAGCATGTCGCGCGCGGCTTGGGCATCTTCTTCAAACAAGCGACCACTGTGGCCACCGCGTTGGCCTTGCAAGCGTGCAATGCCTTTGGCAATCACAGTGCGACACGCCAGCATGGAAGGGCGTGGGTCTTTGCGCGCAGCATCGAGTGCCGCAGACACAGCGTCGATGTCGTGGCCGTCCAGCTCCACCACATGCCAGCCCGCTACACGGAAGCGCTCGGCCACGTTTTCGCTGATGGACAAGTCAGTGCTGCCATCGTCGGTGATTTGGTTGTCGTCCCACAGCAGCACCAGCTTGCCCAGTTGCAAATGGCCCGCCAGCGAAATCATCTCCTGGCCCACGCCTTCTTGCAGGCAACCATCGCCCACAAACGCGTAGGTGAAGTGGTTGACCAAGTTCTTGCCAAAGCGGGCGTTCAAGTAAGCCTCGGCCACCGCCATGCCAAACGCGTTGGCAATGCCCTGGCCCAGCGGGCCGGTGGTCACTTCAATGCCGTTGGGCTGGTCATGTGGGCGCTCGGGGTGACCTTCGCACACAGACCCCAGCACGCGAAAACGTTGTACTTCTTCAATGGGAAACGCTGGATAGCCCGTCAGATGCAGCAACGAATACAAGAGCATGGAGCCGTGTCCGTTGGACAGCACCACGCGGTCCCGGTCAAACCAGCCGGCGTCTTGTGGGTGGTACTTCAGGTGACGGGTGTACAGCGCAGTCGCAATTTCGGCCATGCCCAGCGGCACACCTTGGTGGCCTTCTTGGGCTTTGACGATGGCGTCGATCGAGAGAAAACGGATGGCGTGGGCCAGATTTTGTTGGGGGTGTGCATTCATGGCGCGGATTTTTGCCAAGCCCATACATGAGCACAAGCGATGAATATTCAGGTTCAGATGAACCTAATTCAACCTTTTGAATATCTCAAGGCGCGGCTTCTGCTCTCAGCCACTCGACAAAACTCTTCACCTCGGGCCGTGATGCATGTCGCGCGGGGTAGACCATGAAATGTGCCTGCACTTCTAGGCTGAGTTTGTCGCTGAAGATGGGTTGCAGCTTGCCGGTGTCAATCAGCGCTTGGCCAATGCTGGCGCTCTCCAAAGCCACGCCCAGTTTTTGCACGGCCGCATCCAAGCTCATCATGGCGCGATCAAAGCGCAGGCCCATGCGCTCGGGGCGTTCGCTGGCGTAAAAGCGCGAAAACCAATCTGGCCATTGCACCAAGTTCACGCTCGATTGGATCAGCGGCGCGCGCATCAAATCTTCAGGCTCGTGCAGAGCATGGGTGCGGATGAACTCTGGGCTGGCCAACGGCATGATGCGCTCGGTGAAGATGGACTCCACCTCGAGGTTGGGCCAGTTGGGCATGCCATAGCGAATGTCGATGTCCATTTGCCCAAGCTGAAAGTCCGAGTGCACATGCGAGGCCGACAACACCAGCGAGATATTGGGGTGCAACTCCGTGAAGCGTGCAATGCGCGGCATCAGCCACAGGCTGGCAAAGCTGGGGCTGCTGTGCACATAGAGCGTGTCTTGCACGCCGTGGCGTAAGTCCTCGGTGGCGGCGTTGATGGCGCCCAAGGCGCTGGCCACGCGCTGCAGGTATTGCTGGCCGGCGGGCGTCATTTCCACCCCACGGGCTGAACGTTCAAACAAGCGCACATGCAGCAGGCCTTCGAGCTTGGCCACTTGGTGGCTGACGGCTGAAGGCGTGAGGTGCAGCTCTTCAGCCGCCAGCGCAAAGCTCTTGCGGCGGGCGATGGTTTCAAAGGCTTGCAGGGCTGCGAGTGGGGGGATCATGGTTGAACGAAATTAAATCATGAGTGAGTTTATATCGTTTGCGTTCAAGTGCTTGCCTGTCAAACAATCGCGCCACTCGATCAACGCAATGCAATCAAACAAGGAGACACGCATGCTACTCAAGGACAAAGTGGCCGTCATCACAGGCGGTGCAGGTTTAAACGGTTTGGGCTTTGCCACCGCACGCATGATGGCGGAGCAGGGCGCCAAGGTGGTCATCCTCGATTTGGAAGTGGCCAACCCACAAGCCGCGGCAGCCCAACTGGGTGCCGATCATTTGGGGCTGGTGGCCAACGTGACCGACAAAGCCTCATGTGAAGCGGCTGTGGCGCAAATCAAAGCCAAGTTCGGCCGCATCGATGTGTTGGTGAACAACGCGGGCATCACACAACCTGTGAAGTTCTTGGACATCACTGGCGCCGATTACGACCGCATCTTGGACGTGAGCCTGCGCGGCACGCTCTACGCTTCGCAAGCGGTGTTGCCATTGATGATTGCGCAAAACAGCGGTTCGATCGTTTGTATTTCTTCTGTGTCTGCCCAACGTGGCGGCGGCATTTTGGGTGGCCCTCACTACTCGGCGGCTAAGGCGGGTGTGCTCGGGCTTGCGCGTGCCATGGCCCGCGAATACGGCGGCAACAACATCCGCGTCAACTGCGTGACGCCTGGCCTCATCGCCACCGACATCAACAAAGGCAAGATTCCTGAAGACAAACGCCAAGCCATTTTGGATGGCATTCCACTCGGCCACATTGGCGAGCCAAACGATGTCGCAGGTTGCGTGGTGTTCCTCGCCAGCAGCTTGTCTAAGTACTGCACCGGTGTCACGTTGGACGTGAACGGTGGCATGCTGATTCACTGATCACCCGGGCATAGACCCATTCATTAAAACCATCGGAGACAAAACCATGAAAACCACTTCCCTCATCCGCCGCACCGTCCTGGCCACTGCTTTGCTCGCCGTCACTGGCTTTGCATCGGCACAAACCGTCAAGCTCACCTTGGCACACGGCAACCCACCTGACAACCCTCGCCATATTGCGTCGGTCAAGTTTGCAGAAACGGTCAAAGCCAAAACCAATGGCCGCGTGGAAATTCAAGTGGCGCACTCTGCCCAGTTGGGTGACGACGCAGCGATGGTCACCGCCTTGCGCTCTGGCACCTTGGACTTCTCGGCCAACAGCCAAGGCGCGGTGTCTTCCACCGTGCCAGAGTTTGCAGCGCTAGGCATGCCTTTCTTGTTTGCCGATGTGCAAAAAGCCTGGACCGTGATGGACGGCGCCATTGGCAAAGAGTTGGGTGACAAAGCCGCTGCCAAAGGCATGGTGTTGTTGGGCTTGTGGGACAACGGCATTCGCCAAATGTCGAACAGCAAGCGCCCCATCAAATCGCCAGCCGACATGAAGGGTTTGAAGATGCGCACACCACCCGATGCGGTGACTGTGGACATCATGCAGTCCATGGGTGCAGATGCACAACAAATCAAGTTCTCTGAACTCTATGTGGCCTTGCAACAAGGCGTGGTGGATGGTCAAGAAAACCCATTGACCAACATCTCTTCTGCCAAGTTGTACGAAGTGCAAAAGTACATCTCTTTGTCTGGCCACAAGTACGAGTCCACTCCGTTCTTGATGAGCAAGCGCACTTGGGACCGCATGACACCTGCTGATCAAAAAGTGGTGACCGAAGCTGCCACGGAAGCGACACAACTGCAACGTCGTTTGAACAAAGAAGTCGATGACAAGTTGGTGGCCGATCTCAAAGCCAAGGGCGTGCAAATTGACACCATCGATCGCAAAGCCTTCATCGATGCATGTGCACCCGTTTACACCAAGTGGACCACTGGTCCGATTGGTGAGTTTGTGACCCGCGTGGTCCAAGCTGCACGTTAATTTTTTTCTCAACCGGACCCGCTGCATGCAGCGGGTCCACAAGGTGTTGCCATGAATCCTTTTTTCAAAGCGGTGGACACGGCTATTTCTTGGTGGTGTCACGTTGTGCTGTATATCACCCTGTCGGTCGTGTTCTTCATCCTCAGTGTGAATGTGTGTCTGCGTTATGCCGCAGGTAGCAGTTTGTCTTGGGCGTCTGAGTTACCTGAACTGATGTTCCCTTGGATGATCATGTCTGGCGTGGTCATTGCCGCGCAACATGGCTCGCACATTGCGGTGGTGATGTTGACTCAAAAACTGGGTGCAGCTCGTCGCTGGGTGCTGACTGGTGCTTCACTGGTTGTGGCTGGTTTGTATCTCAGCTTGGCTTATGCCGCTTGGCCTGTATTTGAAATCGCTGCGGATGAGCGTTCGCCCATCATGCAAGTGCCTGGCTCTGTGAGTGTGGGCTGCTTGTTATTAGGTTTTGTGATGTTGGCCATCGTCACGCTGTGCCGTTTGCCCCAAGTGTGGCGCGGTGAAGAACACAACGAAATTGGAGCAGACGCATGACCGCCCTCATCATTGGTTTATTCATTGTGGCAGCGCTGCTGTCCATCCCGATTGCGCATTCGCTGGTGCTCGCCTCTGTTGCGGGTTTGCTCATCATTGACCGCGTGCCTGTGCACTTGGCCGTGGAGCAGATGATCACGCAAACGCAAAGTTTTCCGCTGATTGCCATTCCCTTTTTCATGATGACTGGCGCATTGATGGTCAGTGGCAAGTTAGGCCAAAGCTTGGTCAGCTTGTTGACCATGATGATTGGTCGCGTGCACGGCGGTCCTGCCCAAGTGGGTGTGTTGTCGTCCACCATCTTTGGTGGTGTGTCGGGTTCTGCTGTGGCCGATGCATCTGCCATCGGTTCGATGTTGATTCCTTGGCTTAAAAAGCTGGGTTACCCAGCCCCTTTCGCAGCAGGCACTTTGGCTGCTGCCGCCACGATTGACATTTTGATTCCACCGTCGATTCCGATGATCGTCTATGCGCTCGTGTCTGGCGCGTCGATTGGTGCTTTGTTTGTGGCGGGTATCTTGCCGGGTCTGTTGATGTGCGGTGGCTTCATGCTGGTGTGCTACGTGCAAGGTCGTCGTCGCAACTTCCCACGTGACACCACACCGTTTGAGTGGGGCGCTTTCATGCACCAACTCATGCATGCAGGCCCAGCACTGGCCATGCCTGTGCTGATCATCATCTTCTTGCGCTTTGGCATTGCCACACCGACTGAGGTGAGCGTGATGTCCACGCTCTACGCTTTGGTGGTGTCTGGCTTGGTGTACCGCGACCTGAACCTCACCAAACTCAAAGCAGCTGCTGTTGAGGCGGGTATCTCCACAGGTGTGGTGTTGCTGATCATCATGGCGTCGAGTGTGGTGGGTTGGATCGTGACGTATGAGCAGTTGCCAGCCGCTTTCACGTTGTATGCCAAAGAAACATTGCAAGAGCCTTGGCTCATCATCTTGGCCATGAACTTGATCATGTTGGCCACCGGCATGTTCATTGATTTGCCTGCGGCTGTGTTGTTGCTCACGCCCATGTTTGTGCCGCTGGCTTCTGCGGTGGGGATGGACACGATTCAGCTCGGCATCATGATGATCGTCAACCTCTCCATTGGTTTGTATCACCCGCCCATTGGCACCACGCTGTTCATCACCAGCACCATCGCCAAAGTGCGCATTGGTGATGTGGTGGTGGAGTTGATTCCTTTCTATGCCGTGGCCATCACGCTGCTGCTGGGTTTTGCCTACTTGCCTTGGCTGACCCTGCGTTGATTCTTCTTATTTGACTGACACACACTATGAGTACCCTTCAAGAAATTGCCAGCTGCGCTTATCGCATTCGTCGTTATGCCTTGCGCATGGGCGAAGTGCAAGGCCAAGGCTATGTGGGCCAAGCTTTGGGCTATGCCGACGTGCTGGCGGTGGCCTATGGCCACGCGATGAACTTCCGTCCCAACGAACCCGAGTGGGAAGGGCGTGACCGCTTTTTGCTCTCGCATGGTCACTACGCGATTGCTGCGTATGCCGCCATGATTGAGGCCGGCATCATCCCCGAGTCCGAACTTGAAACCTACGGCAGCGACGACAGCCGCTTGCCCATGTCCGGCATGGCCACGTACACACCTGGCATGGAAATGTCAGGCGGCTCACTCGGTCAAGGCTTGCCCATCGCGGTGGGCATGGCTTTGGGGCTGCGCCACCAAGGCAGCTCAGCGTTTGTTTACAACTCCATGTCCGACGGCGAGCTCGACGAAGGCTCCACCTGGGAAGCCGCCATGTCTGCCGCGCACCACGGTTTAGGCAACTTGATTTGCATGGTCGACATCAACAACCAACAAGCCGATGGCCCATCGACCAAGGTCATGGGCTTCGAACCCTTGGCTGACAAATGGGCGTCTTTCGGTTGGCATGTGCAACGCGTCGACGGCAACCACTTGCCAGCCGTGCTGCGCGCCTTTGACACCGCACGTGCCTTGCCCGATGCCAAACCGCGCGTGATCTTGTGCGACACCTTGATGGGCAAAGGTGTGCCGTTCTTAGAAACACGTGAGAAAAACCACTTCATCCGCGTGGATCCACCTGAGTGGCAACAAGCTTTGGAAGTGTTGGACGCCAACCGTCCGTAACAAATTCGGAACAAAACATGAATGCTGTAACTGAAAAAAAACCTCGGCTGACCACCTCGGCCATGATTGCCTCCATCGCGAGCGAAGGCCAGCGCGTGCAAGCCGCGCCCTTTGGCAAAGCCTTGGTGGCATACGCCGCCAACCACCCCGAAGTGGTGGGCATGACCGCCGACCTTGCCAAGTACACCGACTTGCATTTGTTTGCACAGGCGCACCCCGAGCGCTTTTTCCAAATGGGCATGGCCGAGCAGTTGCTCATGGGTGCAGCGGGCGGCATGGCCAAAACAGGCTTGGTGCCATTCGCCACAACCTACGCCGTGTTCGGCACACGTCGTGCGTATGACTTCATCCACCAAGTGATCGCTGAAGAAAACTTGAACGTGAAAATTTGCTGCGCCTTGCCCGGTCTTACCACCGGTTACGGCCCCAGCCATCAGGCCACCGAAGATTTGGCCATGATGCGCGCCATTCCTGGTCTCACTGTGGTGGACCCTTGCGACGCGCTCGACATCGAGCAAGCTGTGCCGCAAATCGCTGCCCACCAAGGCCCCGTGTACATGCGCTTGTTGCGTGGCAACGTGCCGCTGGTGCTGGACGAATACAACTACAAGTTCGAGTTGGGCAAAGCCAAGATGCTGCGCGAAGGCAATGATGTGCTGGTGATTTCCAGTGGCTTCATGACCATGCGCACACTCGAAGTGGCCAAACAACTCGAAGCCGACAAGATCAACGTGGCGGTGCTGCATTGCCCCACCATCAAGCCGCTCGACGAAGCCACCATCTTGGCCGAAGTGCGCAAGCCTGGCCGTTTGGTTGTGGTGGCTGAGAACCACTCCGTGATTGGCGGTTTGGGTGAAGCGGTGGCGGGCTTGTTGTTGCGCGAAGGTGCAGCACCTGCCAAGTTCCGCATGTTGGGTCTGCCAGATGCGTTCCTCGACGCCGGTGCATTGCCCACGCTGCACGACCGCTATGGCATTTCTGCTGAGAAAGTCGCGGCCTCACTCAAGGCTTGGTTGGCTTGAGCTTCGGACGCGTTGGGCCATCATGCCGATGGCTGCAACGCCTCTGCCACAAAGCTCACAAATGCTTGCACCCGCGCTGCAGTTTGATGACGCGGCGGGTAGACCGCATAAATATCCGCCGCAGGTGTTGGGTAGTTGCCGAGCACCTGTCGCAAGCGGCCACTGCGCAGGTATTTGGCAATGTCCCACTCTGCGCGCATCAGCACGCCATGTCCTGCCAAAGCCCAGCTGACGGCAATCTCGCCGTCGTTGGTGCTGAGCGTGCCGCGCACTTTGACGGTGTCCATTTTTTTGCCATTTTGAAAATGCCAAATGCCATAGGCCTCATCGCCTTGGCGAATACCTATGCAACTGTGCTGTGCCAAATCAGCTGGCACTTTGGGGGTGCCGTGCTTGGCCAGGTAAGCGGGCGAGGCGCAAATCAAGCGACGGTTTGATGCGATGTGTTTGGCCATGATGCGTGCGTCCGGCGGTTCGCCAAAGCGGATGCACACATCAAACGCGTCTTCATTCAAAGGTGGCGGGTTGACCGTGAGTTGCAGCTGCACTTCAACGTCGGGGTAAGACTTGGTGAATTGCGAAATCAAGGGCGCGATGTGACTGCGCCCAAACCCAAGCGTGGCATTGACGCGCAACAGACCTTTGGGAGATGCGAGCGCGCTGCTGACTTGGCGCTCCATGTCGTCAATGTCGGCCAAGATGCGGCGAGCGTGGGCTAGGTACAGCTCGCCTTCGGGGGTGAGGCTCATGCGCCGTGTGGTGCGATGCATGAGTTGCACGCCTAAGCGCGCTTCCATTTGCGACAGGCGTTTGCTGACAGCAGGCGTGGTCACGTTCAGCTCACGCGCGGTGGCCGACAAGCTGCCAGTGCGCACCAGCAAGCTAAAAAATGCCATTTCAGAAGGGGCAGAGCTGGGGGTTGTCATTGTTGAATCATATTCAATAATGAATTGAAAAATGAATGATTTATGAAATATTGATAGTCATAAAGTAGCGCTCAGTTTCAACCCATCAAAGGCGAGCGCCTCATGAAAACCTACAACATCGCATGCATCCCCGGTGACGGCATTGGCAAAGAAGTCGTGCCTGCTGGCCAAGAAGTCCTTGAGGCATTGGCTTCGGTCAACACGCATTTCAAATTCAACTTCAGCACATTCGGTTGGGGCGGCGACTGGTACCGCGCCCACGGCGAGATGATGCCCAAAGACGGGCTTGATGCGTTGCGTCACATGGATGCCATTTTGTTTGGCTCTGCGGGTGATCCACACATTCCCGACCACATCACGCTGTGGGGCTTGCGCCTCAAAATTTGCCAAGGCTTTGACCAATACGCCAACGTGCGCCCCACGCGCATCCTGCCCGGCATTGATGCACCGCTGAAGCGTTGCGCACCCAAAGACCTCGACTGGGTCATCGTGCGTGAAAACTCAGAGGGCGAATACTCAGGCGTGGGTGGCCGCGCACACCAAGGCCACCCGATCGAAGTGGCCACCGATGTGTCGATGATGACCCGTGCCGGTGTGGAGCGCATCATGCGTTACGCCTTCAAGCTGGCACAGTCACGCCCGCGCAAGCTGTTGACCGTGGTGACCAAGTCCAACGCACAACGCCACGCGATGGTGATGTGGGACGAAATTGCGGTCGAAATCAGCAAAGAGTTTCCAGATGTGACGTGGGACAAAGAACTGGTCGATGCCGCCACTGCGCGCATGGTCAACCGTCCCGCCACCTTAGACACCATCGTGGCCACCAACTTGCACGCCGACATCTTGAGCGACTTGGCCGCCGCACTCGCAGGCAGCTTGGGCATTGCACCCACAGGCAACATCGACCCCGAGCGTCGCTACCCCAGCATGTTCGAGCCCATCCATGGTTCGGCCTTCGACATCATGGGCAAAGGTTTGGCAAACCCTGTGGGCACGTTCTGGAGTTGCGTCATGCTCTTAGAACATTTGGGCGAGCAAGCTGCGGCCAAGGTGTTGATGGACGCGGTGGAGTTTGTCACCGCCAACGTCGCGCTGCACACCGGCGACTTGGGCGGTAAAGCCACCACCGTGCAAGTGACACAAGCCGTGTGTGACCGCATTCGCGCATCACAGCATTGATGGATTCAACCTGGAGACAGATCATGAAGCGTGCACTTTTTTCAAAGATTGTTTTTCACGCCACAGCCGTTGCTTTATGCATGGCTGGTGGATCGGCCTGGGCGCAAGCTTGGCCTTCCAAGCCCATCAGCCTTGTGGTTCCGTTTCCTGCAGGTGGCACCACCGATGTGTTGGCGCGTGCGGTGGGCCAAGAACTGTCCAAGAGCTTGGGTCAACCCGTGGTGGTCGAGAGCAAGCCTGGTGCGGGTGCAACGCTGGGCGCAGATTTTGTGGTCAAGTCAAAACCGGATGGCTACACCTTGTTAATGGGCGCTGTGCATCACACCATTGCATCGAGCGTTTACAAAAAGTTGCCTTACGATTTTCAAAAAGACTTGGCACCTGTCACCACCGTAGCCTTGGTGCCCAACGTGTTGGTGATCAACCCTAACGTGGCCGCTAAAAACACCAAAGAACTCTTGGCATTGGCCAAAGCCAATCCGGGCAAGCTGACTTACGGATCGAACGGCAATGGCACGGGCCAGCATTTGATTGGTGCGCAGTTTGAATCGATGGGCGGTGTCGAACTTTTGCACGTGCCCTACAAAGGCAGTGGCCCACTGACCACCGATTTGTTGGGTGGGCAAATCACCATGTCGTTTGACACCATCACACCTGTGTTGTCACACATCAAGGCGGGTAAGTTGCGCGCCTTAGCGGTGACCACGGCCAAGCGCTCACCCGCTTTGCCAGATGTGCCCACCTTGGATGAGTCGGGCTTGAAAGGCTTCAACCTCGGCACTTGGTTTGGCATCTTGGCACCTGCCAATACGCCGCGTGATGTGGTGGTGCGATTGAATGCCGAGATCGTCAAAATTGTGAACGCGCCCGACTTCAAGAAAAAAATGGAAGACATCGGTGCAGAGCCGATTGGCAACACGCCAGAGCAAATGGCCAAGCAAATCAAAGACGACACCGAACGATTTGCCAAATTGGTCAAAGATGCGGGCGTGAGCATTGATTAAAAAGCACTTTCAAACGGCACAATGTTGCCTATGAACGCCAGCTACACCACCCAGCCGAATGAGTTCTTAGCCGAGCTCTACGCCGCCGCCGTCAAACGCGCCTTGCCTTTGCACAACACCGCCACGTATTTGCCGCCCCCCCCCAAAGGCCGCACTGTCGTGCTCGGTGCTGGCAAAGCCGGTGGCGCGATGGCACAAGCGGTGGAGGCGCTGTGGCCTGCTGACAAACCCATATCTGGTCTCGTGGTCACACGTTATGGCCACACACCAGAGCGCCCAGCAGGATTGGCTGATCGCATTGAAGTGGTTGAGGCTTCGCACCCTGTGCCCGATGCCGCGGGCCTAGCCGCAGCTGAGCGCATCTTGGCGTTGACGCAAGGCTTGACCGCTGACGACTTGGTGCTGTGCCTGATCTCGGGTGGCGGCTCTGCTTTGCTCACCCTGCCTGCTGACGGCCTGACGCTGGAAGACAAACAGCGCATCAACAAAGATTTGCTCAACAGCGGTGCAGGTATTGGCGAAATGAACTGCGTGCGCAAACACCTCTCACGCATCAAAGGTGGCCGCTTGGCCGCTGCGTGTGCACCCGCACAAGTGGTGACGCTGACCATCAGCGACGTACCGGGCGATGACCCGTCCGTCATTGCCAGCGGCCCCACCGTGCCCGACATGACGACCTGTGCCGATGCATGGGCCATCCTGCAACGCTACAAGATTGAAGTGCCTGCTGCCATTGAAGCTGCGCTGAAAGCTGGCGCACTCGAAACACCCAAGCCCAGCCCTGTGTGGGACAAGCAGCCCGTGCACTTGATTGCCACGCCGCAACAGTCGCTAGACGCCGCTGCCGAGCTGGCCCGCGCCGCTGGCCTGAACGCCTATGTGTTGAGCGACGAGCTAGAAGGCGAGTCGCGTGAAGTGGGCAAGGTGCACGCTGCGCTGGCGCGTGCTGCGGCACATGGCAAAGGGCCATTCCAGAAACCATGTGTCATCCTGAGCGGTGGTGAAACCACCGTGACCATTCGCAAACAAGCACCGGGCACACCTAAGGGCCGTGGCGGCAGAGCGGGTGAGTTTTGCCTTGGCCTAGCCGTGGCCTTGCAAGCGCAGGCAGACGTGTGGGCCATTGCCGCCGACACAGATGGCATTGACGGCATCGAGGACAACGCAGGCGCACGCGTGACGCCCGACACTTTGGCTCGTGCCGAAGCCGCCGGCGTGAAAGCCGCCGACTGCCTAGACCGTAACGATGCCTACGGTTTCTTTGACGCCGTGGGTGACTTGGTGGTGACGGGCCCTACGCACACCAATGTGAACGATTTCCGAGCCATCCTGGTGTTGTAACCTACGGGGATGAGCCAGCCCCGTCTTTCCCTTTCCTATATCACCAAACGCTACCCCGCTGTGGTGGCCAACGATGGCGTGAGCCTGACGGTGCAGCCCGGCGAAATTCACGCCGTGTTGGGCGAAAACGGCGCTGGTAAATCCACGCTGATGAAGATCATCTACGGCGCGGTCAAGCCCGATGCAGGCGAGATTCGTTTCAATGGTGAGGTGGTGAACATTCGCAACCCGCAAGAGGCACGCCGCTTAGGCATCAGCATGGTCTTTCAACACTTCAGTTTGTTTGACACGCTGAGCGTGGCCGAGAACGTGTGGCTGGGCTTGGACAAATCACTCACCCTCGCCGAAGTCACACAACGCATCACTGACACCGCTGCGCAATACGGCCTCGACATTGACCCCGCCCGTCCCGTGCACACACTGGGCGTGGGCGAGATGCAGCGTGTGGAAATCATCCGCGCTTTGTTGACCAACCCGCAGCTGCTCATCTTGGACGAGCCCACCTCGGTGCTCACACCGCAGGCGGTGGAGAAGCTGTTTGTGGTGCTGCGTCAGCTGGCGTCTGAGGGCCGGAGCATTTTGTACATCAGTCACAAACTGCACGAAATTCGTGCGCTGTGCACCGCTTGCACCGTGATGCGTGCAGGCCGCGTGACAGGCGTGTGCGACCCGCGCCAAGAAACCAATGCCTCGCTGAGCCAGCTCATGATTGGCAGCTTGCCGCCTGAGCTGCATGTGCGCGAGCACAAGCCCGGCGCTGCCGTGCTGAGCGTGCACGACCTGCGACTACAAGCCGACGACCCGTTTGGTGTCGACCTCAATGGTGTGAACCTACAAGTACGCGCTGGCGAAGTGGTGGGCATTGCCGGTGTGTCTGGCAACGGCCAACGCGAGCTGCTGTTTGCTTTGTCGGGTGAAGACATGCGTGCGGGTGCTGACAGCATTCAGCTTGAGCGTCAAGCCGTGGGCCAACTCAACCCAGACCAACGCCGTGACCTCGGGCTGCACTTTGTGCCAGAAGAACGCCTAGGCCGTGGCGCAGTGCCTAGCCTGAGTCTTGCGCAAAATTTGTTGCTGACGCGCCATGACGCGGTGGCATCCAGTGGTGTAGCCGGTGCTTTGGGTTGGCTCAACCTGAACACGCTGCACACCCAAGCGGCCAACATCATTGCCAAATACCAAGTGAAAGCAGGCGGCCCCGATGCTGCGGCGCGTTCGCTGTCGGGTGGCAATTTGCAAAAGTTTTTGGTGGGACGCGAGATTGAGGCGGCGCCTAAGCTGCTGATCGTGTCGCAGCCCACATGGGGTGTGGACGTGGGCGCTGCCGCGCAAATACGCGCTGCACTGCTGGCCTTGCGTGATGCAGGCTGTGCGGTGTTGTTGGTGAGTGAGGAGTTGGATGAATTGTTAGAGCTGTCAGACCGATTGCATGTGATGGCCGAAGGCCGCTTGTCACCCGCGCTCACACGTGAAGAGGCCAATGTGTCGCGCATCGGTGCGTGGATGAGTGGCTTGTGGGATGCACCCGCTGCAACGCAGGAGGTGAACCATGCTGCGTCTTGAGCCGCGTGCCCAGCCGTCTAAGTTGTGGCGTTATGCCTCGCCCTTGCTGGCGCTGGCCATCACGGTGGTGTTGGGTGTGATGTTGTTTGTCGCGCTGGGCAAAGACCCCGTGCGCGGTTTGCAGGTGTTCTTTTGGGAACCCATCAAGAGCGTGTATGCCTTGTCTGAATTGATGGTCAAGGCCACGCCGTTGTTGCTGATTGCCTTGGGGTTGGCCGTGTGCTTTCGCTCCAATGTGTGGAACATCGGTGCAGAAGGTCAATTCGTCATGGGCGCGGTGTTTGCCTCTGGCGTGGCATTGACGGCAGATGCCAACACGGGCGCAGGCTTTTGGGTGCTCATCTTGCTCGCGGGTATTGCGGGCGGCATGGTGTGGGCGGGTATCACGGCGTTCTTGCGCGACCGCTTTCATGCGAGCGAAATTTTGGTCAGCCTCATGCTGGTGTACGTGGCCATCATGATGTTGAATTTCTTGGTCTACGGCCCTTGGAAAGACCCACTGGGCTACAACTTCCCGCAAACCAAAACCTTTGATGCCATCACACAAATCCCCAAACTCATCACAGGCACACGTGTGAACATTGGCGTGTTGCTGGCACTGGCGGGTGTGGGTGCGTTGTGGGTGTTTTTGTTTCGCACGCATGCAGGCTTTGCCCAGCAGGTGGGTGGCTTGGCGCCTGATGCGGCGCGTTATGCGGGCTTCTCGTCACGCAAGGCGTTGTGGCTGGCGCTGCTCACATCGGGTGCCGCCGCCGGTTTGGCTGGCGCTTTAGAAGTGGCAGGGCCGCTGCGGCAGCTCACGCCATTTGTGCCGGTGGGCTATGGCTTTGCAGCCATCATCGTGGCATTTGTGGGGCGCTTGCATCCCGTGGGTATGGTGCTGTCTGCCATATTGATGAGCATGTTTTACATCGGCGGTGAGCTGGCGCAATCGCGCTTGGGGCTACCCCGTTCTCTCACAGGCGTGTTTCAAGGTTTGTTGTTGTTCACGCTGTTGGCGTGTGACACCTTGATGCAATACCGCGTGCGTTGGGTTTCCCGCGCAGCCAATCCGAATGCTGTGGAGGCACTGTGATGGAGACTTACGCACTGTTGTGGGCTGCCACCATGAACGCGGGCACTGTTTTGGCGCTGGCCTCACTCGGCTTGTTGATCAACGAAAAAGCAGGCATCGTCAATTTAGGCGCAGAGGGCATGATGCTGTGCGCTGCCATTGCAGGCTTTGCCACTGTGGCCACCACGGGCAGCGATACGCTGGGCTTTTTGGCGGGCATGGGGGCAGGGGCCTTGATGGCTGCGCTGTTTGGCGTGTTGGTGATTTGGATGAACACCAATCAATACGCCACGGGCCTCGCGCTGAGTTTGTTTGGGGGCGGCTTCTCGGCTTTTGTGGGGACAAGCTATGTGCAGGCCAAGCTGCCCGAGCGCATTCAATACCAAGTGCCATTTTTGTCAGACATTCCTTGGTTTGGGTCTGCTTTGTTCAAGCACCACCCCTTGGTCTATGGTGCGATTGCACTGACCTTGGGGCTGATTTATTTCCTGTACCGCACCCGCGCTGGCTTGGTGCTGCGCGCCGTGGGCGAGTCGCCCGAATCCGCCCATGCCTTGGGCTACCCTGTACGCCGCATCCGTTTGTTGGCGGTGATCGTGGGTGGCGCACTGTGCGGTTTAGCGGGAGCCTATATCTCCATCATCTACACGCCGCTGTGGGTCGAGGGCATGATTGCAGGCAAGGGCTGGATTGCCCTGGCCCTCACCACCTTTGCCACTTGGCGCCCGGCACGTGTATTGCTTGGTGCTTATCTGTTTGGTGGTGTCACCATGCTGCAATTTCATTTACAGGCCACGGGCGTCGATGTGCCCAGCCAGTTCTTGAGCATGCTGCCGTACTTGGCCACCATCGTGGTGTTGGCGTTGATTTCTAAAAATCCGCGTTGGCTCAGGGTAAACATGCCTGCCTCCATTGGCAAACCGTTTTTCCCAGGCTGATAATTTGTTCGCTTTTTTTCTTGTTCTCTTTATGAAGGATTTTTCATGACTAATCTGTTCAAACGTCGCTGGCTGCAAGCCGCAGCCTTGACCGCAGTCTCTGCCGCCGTGTTGGTGGGCTGTGGCAAAAAAGAAGAAGCCAAGCCAGCTGAAGCACCTGCTGCCGCTGCCAAAGCTGAACCTTTGAAAATTGCATTCGCCTACGTGGGCCCTGTGGGCGACGGCGGCTGGACGTTTGCGCACGACAACGCACGCAAAGCGCTCGAAAAAGAATTCGGCGACAAAATCCAAACTTCTTATGTTGAGAACGTGCCTGAGTCTGCAGACGCAGAGCGCGTCATTCGCGACATGGTGGGCCAAGGCAACAAGCTGGTGTTTGGCACCACCTTCGGCTACATGGAGCCCATGCTCAAAGTGGCGGCTGACACGCCTGATGTGAAGTTCGAACACGCCACTGGCTACAAGCAAGCCCCCAACATGCGCACTTACGACAGCCGCACCTACGAAGGCGCGTACATGGCTGGCGTGATCGCAGGCAAGATGACCAAGAGCAACACCTTGGGTGTCGTGGCTTCGATCCCAATTCCTGAAGTCATTCGCAACATCAACAGCTTCACCTTGGGCGCTCAATCCAGCAACCCCAAAGTCAAGACCAAAGTGGTGTGGGTCAACGAGTGGTTCAACCCACCCAAAGAGACAGAAGCTGCCACATCGCTCATCAACGGTGGCGCAGATATCTTGTTCCAAAACACCGACTCGCCTGCTGTGTTGAAAACAGCCCAAGACAAAGGCAAGCGCGCTTTTGGTTGGGACTCAGACATGACCGCTTATGGCCCTAAAGCCCACTTGGCTTCGGCCGTGATCAACTGGACGCCTTACTACATCAACGCCACTCGCGCAGCCTTGGAAGGCAAGTGGACCGGCGGCAGCCACACATGGTCTGGCGTGAAAGACGGTGCAATTGACATCGTTTCCATCGCCGAAGACGTGCCTGCTGACACCAAAGCCAAAGTGGACGAAGTGAAAAAAGGCTTGAAAGATGGCAGCTTTGCCATTTGGAAAGGCCCACTCGTGGACAACGCTGGCAAAGAAGTCTTGAAGAAAGATGAAGTCGCGGATGACAAATTCCTGAGCGGCATCAACTTCTACGTCAAAGGCGTGGAAGGCAAAGTGCCGGGCGCTAAGTAATTCAAAAAAAGACAGATGCTGGTTTTCTGGCATCTGTTTTGAATCACTGATTTTTTAACCTTGAAGGAATTCACTATGAAAAAGAAAATTGCCCTCGTTGCCTTGGCTGCGGCTGCAGTTGGCGTGCAAGCTGCTGATTGGAGCGATACGTCCGTTAGCCTGCGTCACGGAACCAAATTCGCTGAACCCTACGGTACCAATGACATCACCAAAAATATCGTTGGGTTGACACACGTTAATGGGTACAAATACGGTACTAACTTTATCAACATCGACTATTTGATGTCGAATAGCAAAGATCCCGCTTTTAAGGACGGTAGTACTGGTGCAACAGAGGTCTATGCCGTTTATCGCAACACTGTTGACTTGGAAAAAGCGACAGGTAAATCATTTAAAACAACTGGTATTCGCGGACTCGGTGTTACAGCAGGCGTTGATTTCAATACCAAAACTGATACTGGCTACAACTCTAAAAAGCAAATGTTCGTTGCAGGTCCAACGGTGTTTGTCGATGTGCCAAAGGGCTTTTTGAATGTGAGCTTGTTGCAATTGTGGGAGAGCAATGCTCCCTCTGGTTGGAGCTATAGAAATGGAGCGTATTACGGCGTTGAGCGTTATAGCTATGACCCACACCCAATGCTGACTGCTGCATGGGCAATCCCTTTCTCTGTGGGCTCTGTTCCTTTGTCATTCGAAGGTTACGCTAACTACATTGCCGCTAAAGGTAAAAACGAGTTTGGTGGTGACACGGCTGCTGAAACAAACATTGATATGCAAGTCATGTACGACTTCAGCAATGCCGTGGGTACTAAGCCCAATACTTTTAAAGCAGGTTTTGAGTACCAATACTGGAAAAACAAGTTTGGCAACCCCACAACAGCCACTGTTGTCTCGGGTAGTCAAGCAGGTCCAGGCGCTACGGCCAAGACCCCCATGGTCCGTGCTGAATACCACTTCTAATCAGAAATTTATTTCTGTCTGAAGCGCCAAAAGACCACCCTCGGGTGGTCTTTTTTTATGGATGCGCGTCATTGTTGGTTAGTATGAAGCCCAAGCCACAAGTTCAAGGCCAAGGAGAAAGCCATGTTCAAAGTTCACGCCGTTGCCCCCCACCGTTTGCCCCAGCTCTTGCGCGAGATGCCCAAGGCTGAGCTGCACATTCACATCGAGGGCTCGCTTGAGCCTGAACTCATCTTTGCGCTGGCCGAGCGCAATGGTGTGAAGCTGCCTTACGCGAGTGTCGAAGCCCTGCGTGCAGCCTATGCCTTCACCAACTTGCAAAGCTTCTTGGACATCTATTACGCCGGTGCCAGTGTGTTGCTGCACGAGCAAGATTTTTACGACATGGCATGGGCCTACCTGCAACGTGCCAAAGCCGATAACGTGGTGCATACCGAAATGTTCTTTGACCCCCAAACGCACACCGAGCGCGGCGTGCCCATGGCCACGGTCATCAACGGATTGCACCGTGCGTGTGTGGATGCGCAAGCGCAGCTGGGCGTGAGTGCACAACTCATCTTGTGCTTCTTGCGCCACCTCAGTGAAGAGGCCGCGCTGCAAACTTTCAACGATGCCTTGCCCTTCAAAGACAAATTCATTGGCGTGGGTTTGGACTCCAGCGAAGTGGGTCACCCGCCTGAGAAATTTAAAAACGTATTTGCTTTGGCGCACGCGCATGGCTTGCACCTTGTGGCCCATGCGGGTGAGGAGGGGCCACCTGCCTATATGTGGAGTGCGTTGGATGTGTTGCACGTCGAACGGATCGACCACGGCGTGCAAGCCGTGCACGACGCGGCTTTGATGGCGCGCTTGACCAAAGACCGCACGCCGCTCACGGTGTGCCCGTTGTCCAACCAAAAGCTGTGTGTCTTCCCTGATTTGAAAAACCACAACATTGGCCAGTTGCTAGACGCAGGTCTGTGCGTGACCATCAACTCTGATGACCCCGCCTACTTTGGTGGCTACATGAACGAGAACTTTGTGCAAACCTTTGATGCCACGGGTTTGAATGCACAGCAAGCCTATGCGTTGGCACAAAATAGTTTTGAAGCCAGTTTTGCAACCGAGCAGCAAAAGAATCAGTGGTTACATGCACTCAAGCAAACTTTCCAAAAATATTCTGAGCAAGACTGAACGACGTAAATCTGTTGGTGCACCGTTGTTCATAGGCTGAGGGCCGCAGTATCAGAAGCGGCTGAGTTTCGTATGCCTGCCTTGGTTAGCCTGCTGCCTCTGACTCGTTCTTGCCACCTGCGCGATAAGCTTCCAACACGTCTTCCCAAGGCATCACACCCACTCGACTGGCCCAAGCCTCCCACTGCGCGACCAACTCTCTCACAAGGTCTGGGCTAAGTGCAGCCAAGTCATGCATTTCGGCACGATCGGTCTCCATGTCGTAAAGCTCCCAAGGCTTGGGGTACTCGCGCACCAGTTTCCATCGGCCCTGTCGTATGGCCGCGTTGCCTGTGTGTTCCCAAAATAGAGGATGCTCAGTCGCTTTATCGCCGCGCAAGGCTGACAAAAGGCTATGGCCTTCGCTTTTTGGAATGTCTCGATTCCTGTAGCTATCAGGGTATGGCACCTGTGCAGCGTCCAGAATCGTTGGCAACACATCGGTGAGTTGGGATGGTGTTCGGACAATGGATCCGTTGTCCAAGCCTCCTGCTGGCCAATGCACGATCAATGGCGTCGAAATACCACCCTCATGCGTCCAACGCTTGTAGAGCCGAAAAGGCGTATTTGACAAATTGGCCCAAGCGCGGCCATAACTCGCATAGGTATCTTCTGGACCCGGAACGATGGCAGGTTCATTGCCCACTTGCAAATTGCTGCCATTTCGTGGCTTTAGGCGATCCAGATCGGGCCTGCGTTTGATGAACGCTTCAGCGCTGCCATCGAGCGGCAGCACTTCAGCGCATGCGCCGTTATCCGACAAGAAGAACACCAGTGTGTTTTCCAGTTGACCTGTCTGCTCTAGCGTGGCGATGATGTCGCCAATGCCCTGATCCATTCGGTGGACTTGGGCGGCATACACCTCCATGCGGCGCGCCTCCCACGCTTTGTGTTGTGCATCTTCCCAAGCGGGCTCTTCGGGGTCGCGCTCGCACTCTTTCACGGCATCCGCTAGCAGTCCGGTTTCACGCAGACGCTGCATGCGACGTTCACGCAGCACATCCCAGCCTTCGTCGTAACGTCCACGGTATTTGGCAATGTCATCTTCCCTCGCTTGGAGCGGCCAATGGGGCGCTGTGTATGCCACGTACATGAAAAAAGGCTTGTTGGCCTCTGACTGTTCTTGCACAAAGGCACAGGCCTCTTGCGCGATTGCATCGGTGTAGTAATAGTTTGGCTGCTCTGTGGCTTCTGCTTCGGCGTTGCTTTCTCCACGGGTCAGTGATGCTGGTTGGTAGTAGGAACACGACCCCGCGAGCGTGCCGTAAAAGTGGTCGAACCCGCGTCGCGTAGGCCAAGCATCGTTGACTTGGCGAATGTTCGAGGCCAAGTGCCACTTGCCCACTAAGGATGTCGCATAACCGGCGGCGGACAAGATTTCAGCAACGGTGACGCAACCATCATTGAGGGAGCCTGCATAACCGTGCGGGCGATCGTCCTTGGTGAGAATGCCTATCCCCGTCTGATGCGGATGCAGACCCGTCAACATCGACGCTCTTGAGGGGCTGCAACGGGCCGTGTTGTAAAACTGAGAGAAGCGCACACCTTGCGTGGCCAGCCGATCAATGTGAGGGGTTTCGATCTCGCTGCCGTAGCACCCAATATCGGAGAACCCCATGTCATCGGCCAATATCAGGAGTATGTTGGGTTTGCTTGTCATGGGTATTGGGTGGAGTGAATAGCGCGGGTTGTTCAGAATCAATCGAAAGTGATCTTGGACTTATTGACGATTTGCCCAATGTGCTCGTAAGACTTTCGCAGTGCTTGGCCATACTCTGCGGGGGTTGATGCCAGCGGGGCAAAGCCCGCGTTTTCCAGCTGCTGGCGAATTTCAGGTTGTTCTAGGAGTCGCTTAATTTCTGAATGGATTCGGCTCACAGCGGCTTCGGGCGACCCGATCGGCATCAGCAAGCCCCAATAGTTGCCAAACGAGAAGCCTGGCACACCCGATTCACCGATGGTCGGGACATTGGGAAGCACTGGAATACGCTCAGCGGTCACCGCGAGCGCTTTGAGCTTGCCAGCTTTCACCTGTGACAGGGCACTGCCGTCGATCAGCAAATCGATATGTCCGCCCAGCAAATCATTGAGCGCTGGTGCACCACCACGATAGGGGACATGGACGATGTCGACACCCGCTGTGGACTTAAAGGCTTCGAGGCACAAGTGCCCCATCGTGCCATTGCCAGCCGTGCCGCATTTGTATTTGCCCGGATTGGCTTTGGCCAGTGCCAAAAACTCTTGGAAAGACTTAGCCGCAAAAGTGGGCAAGCAAGTCACGACGATGGAGACCTTGGCCAAGGTAGACACCGCGACAAAATCCTTAGCTGTGTCATAGGGCACGTTGGGTTGCGCGTATCGGCTGACCACCAGATCGCTCAGGTTACCCAGTCCCAAGGTGTGACCATCGGCGGGCGCACGGGCCGCTGCCGTCATGCCAATCACACCACCCGCACCTGCCCGATTTTCTACAACTACAGGTTGTCCAAGTGCTTTAGACAAGGGCACAGAAAAAATGCGAGCCAAGATGTCCGTGTTGCCACCCGGCGGGTTGGGAACAATCAGGGTGACTGCCTTGCTTGGATAGGACGGTTGGGCTCGTAAACCTGCAGGCAATATCACCGAAGCCAAGGCCACCGATGCAGCGCCAAGCAAAGAACGACGCTTGAAGGGTAGTTCGGTGAAATCCTCGCCCAAACGCAACGCGGGGCCCTTGATAAGTTTCATGCAGTGTCTCCGTTATTGATGTGCCGAAATAAGGCTCACGGTTCAAGGCACTCAGTCATCTTATGTTTTGTTTTTTCGTGAGGTATAGGCCTGACAGGCATGAGACCTATGCTTTCGGAGATAGAGCTATCTCCATCTATTGCACAAGCGTGTGGAAGACTTGTTTCACATGACGGCCCACAATGTCATAAACCGCTTGGCATGCCTGCGTCGGTGCTGTGTGCGGCGAAAGCCGAAGGACGATATTGCGGTCCAAGCTGGGTTGAACAATTTGCGTTGCTTGCAGTTCAAATTTGGCGACTTCCGAGCGAACGGCGCTCATGCCGACGATGGCGTAGATGCCACCAGCAGCCACGATTTTTTTCTGAAGATTCAGGTTGTCGCATTCGAGCATGACGTTCAGGTGAATGCCTCGACGGCTAGCCCAATGCTCTAAAACATCATGAAATGCATACGGTCGTCCTGGAACGACTAGGGGAATTTCGTGCAAACGATCGAAAGGAATCGTCGGTGCCGCTGTCAACGGGTCTCCTGGCGCACTGATCAGAACATGGGGCATTCTGGCTATACCGTCTCCACGTCCACTGCGGCCACGTGTGTTTTCAGAAAAAAGTGCGATGTCGAGCTCGCCGCGTTCAAGCAAAGCGGACACACGCCCACTCATGCCACTGACCAAATGCAACTTCACTTTGGGGAACACCCGCAGCAGCTCGTGATAGATCGGTCCACTCAAGGCATCGGCCACAGAGTCGATGATGCCTAAGCGAACTAGGCCAGTCGGTTCCCGGAGCATGCCTGTGGCATCTTCAGTGAGGAGTTGTCCCGCCTGAACCCACGCCTGCACGCGTGGATATAAGCGCTGGCCGATTTCGTTCAAGCGCACACCGCGAGCGGTTCGCTCAAAGAGCTTTCCACCGCAGGACCGCTCGATGGCCCCAAGTTGGCGGCTGATAGCCGACTGCGCGACATCGCGGGCGGCGGCGGTGTCCGTCAAACTGCCACATTGAGCGATCTGAAGAAATAATTGCCATTGGTCTACGGTGAGTGGCGAAGTCATTTCAATGGGGACGTTTCCGATTAAAGCTAGACATCGTGTCTCCTTGATGGACCAAAAATCATCGTATGCGATAGTTCAGGGTATGCATACAGCGCACAGTCCGAGAGGTGACACGTGTCTAAAATACAAACCCTAATCAAAGGTTGAACGATGAGCATCAAGAGCGACAAATGGATCCGCCGCATGGCTGAACAGCACGGCATGATCGAACCCTTCGAGCCAGGCCAAATCCGTCAAAACGCAGCCGGCGAAAAAATCGTCAGCTACGGCACCAGCAGCTACGGCTATGACATCCGTTGCGCGCCCGAGTTCAAGGTGTTCACCAACATCTACAGCACGGTGGTGGACCCGAAAAACTTTGATCCCAAAAGCTTTGTGGACATCGAGTCTGACGTCTGCATCATCCCGCCCAACAGTTTTGCACTGGCCCGCACCGTGGAGTACTTCCGCATTCCGCGCAATGTGCTGACCGTGTGTTTGGGCAAGAGCACCTATGCCCGCTGCGGCATCATCGTCAACGTCACCCCATTCGAGCCCGAGTGGGAAGGCTACGTGACCTTGGAGTTCTCCAACACCACGCCACTGCCCGCCAAGATTTACGCAGGCGAGGGCTGCGCCCAAGTGTTGTTCTTCGAGAGCGACAAAGACGACGTGTGCGAAACCAGCTACAAAGACCGTGGCGGCAAGTACCAAGGCCAAGTGGGCGTCACACTGCCCAAAACCTAATTGACCACGTTCAACGTCATCGGTTGCGGCCGCGTGGGTCAAACCCTCGCGGCCTTGTTAAATCAGCACGCCCAAGCGCAAGTGCAAGACCTGTATTCGCGCAGCTTCAGCAGCGCCGAGCAAGCAGCGCGGTTTGTGGGTGCAGGCCAGCCCGTGGCCGACATGACCGATATGCGGATAGCCGATGTGTGGCTGCTTAGCGTGCCCGATGCCCAAGTGGCTGCTGCCGCACACACCTTGGCAGATGCGCTGGGTGCAAAGCTGAAGGGCGCGATTGTTTTTCACAACAGCGGCTTTTTAAGCGCAGCCGCGCTGCAGCCCTTACAAGCCTTGGGCTGCCATGTGGCCAGCGCACACCCCGTGCTTAACTTTGCTTCTCCTGAGACGGGCGTGCGCCAATTTGCAGGCACACCTTGCGGGCTAGAGGGCGATGCACCTGCACTGGCTTGGCTGCACACCGCGCTCAGCGCAATTGGCGGGCGCTGCTTTGAGATAGCCAGTGCCGACAAACCGCTGTACCACGCTGCCGCCGTGTTCAGCAGCAACTTCACCGTGGTGTTGCAGGGTATCGCCCAAGACGCTTGGCGCAGCGCAGGCGTGCCGCCTGAGCTGATGCGCCCATTGACCGAGGCCTTGCTCAAAAGCACCGTGGACAACGTGCTGACCATGGGCCCCGCGCAAGCTTTGACAGGGCCTGCCGCCCGTGGCGACACCGCCGTGGTGCAGGTACAAGGCGAGGTGGTGAAGCGCTGGAGCCCAACAGCGGGCGAGGTTTATGCCACGCTCAGCCAATTGGCCGCAGAGCTAAAGCGCAAGGCCTAAGCCCTTTGCTCAAGCGGCATTACAAACTGCCGCGACCTTCTTTGGCGTGGAAGGCTTGTGCAGTTTCCCAAGCCACCTTTTGCAAATGGGCTGCTACGTCTTTAGGTAAGTCAGCCGTGTAGCTGTTGCCCATTGGGTTTTGTTTGTAAACCGAAGCCATCACTGTGCATGCAGCCAAATAAGTGCCCATCAGGCTGGGGTGACGTTTGTCAGCCACGTACAAATTCAAGTTTGGGCGCTGCGCGATGGAGTTGGCAAACGCCAAGCCTGCAGGTACGACCAGTGCATTGTTTTGTTTACCTGCCTTGATGTATTCGTTGGCGAGGGGCGTGGTCATGTCTGGCTTGTCTGCATAAGCCCATGACATGAACAGAATGGGTTGCGCACCGTATTTGCGCACCGTGTCGCTGTGCTTTTTGGCGTACTCATAAAAGATGGGCTGCAGCTTGGGGTGGATGGGGCACTGGCTGCAGTCCATCATCATCACGCCGTCAAAAGGTTTGTCGAAGGTGTTGAACACCACTTCGTTGTCACCCACAAATGAGTAGCTGGCCACACCGCCTGGCTTGAAGTGTGATTCCATGTCGTGCCAGTTGATGCCAGAGCCGCTGATGGTGGCTGATGTTGCTCTGTACCCCTTGCCACCCGCCGCACTTAACAAGAGGCCGACATGGCCATGCATGGAGTTGTTGTAATAAAAGAAGCTGTTACCCACCCATAGCATCGTTTTGATATCGGTCGTTTTGGTTTGCTGTGTTGTGGTTGATGTCAGGGTTCCACAACCTGCTAATCCCAATGCAAAGGCAAGCGTCAAGAACAAACGTTTCAGCAGCATAAGAGCTTCTTTCAAATGAAAAAAATTCTCTGCGCATGCCGCTTGTGCTGCAATCGGGCAAGCCCCTAGTTCAATGGGGTGCCTTGGCCGTTTAGATGAGGATTAAGTGATTAATTCTGTCTAATCGGCTGCTTTTTGGCTTGGCCGCCCACAATGCGACAATATGCCCCAGACATGACGACCTCTTTTTCCAATTTGCAGCTGGCCCCCGCGCTGGCACGTGCCGTAGCCGAAATGGGCTACGAATCCATGACCCCCATCCAAGCCCAGGCCATTCCCGTGGTTTTGACTG
>Ga0213920_1000056_pt1 | contig 139959 bp, 130 predicted proteins | sample McNCre1117MG_FD_161054 | JGI IMG/M metagenome (GOLD analysis project Ga0213920, IMG submission 161054) | Freshwater microbial communities from McNutts Creek, Athens, Georgia, United States - 11-17 MG | ecosystem: Environmental > Aquatic > Freshwater > Creek | place: USA: Georgia | collected...
CCATTCGTGGCCGGTTCGCCAATGGCGGCCATCTGGCCTGACGGCTACAACTGCGGCGATGTCTGTCTGATCAACGCAATCTACAAAGACACCACCGATAACCACGCCTCGCTCTACCCAGACGCAGTGGCCCACGGTTCCAACCCGGGCATCGAGGCCACCCGTGAGGCAATCGAGGGCGTAACCGGACTCAAGATTCAGTCTTACGTGCTGGTAGACATGGCTGGCTTCAAGAAACTAATCGATGCCCTCGGTGGCATCACCATCGATGTGCAGTCCCGCCAGCCAATCGGTGGTCAGGAAGACTGGAACGGCCAGCCAATCAACGTGAAGGGTTGGATTGAGGTTGGCGTGCAGCACATGGACGGCAAGACCGCCGTTGAGTATGCCCGTGCCCGTCACGGCTCGAGCGACTACGACCGCATGAAGCGTCAGCGCCAGGTTGAAGACGCCATGCTGGCCCAGTTGGATCCGGCTACCGTTCTTACCCACTTCAAGGACATCGCCGGAGCCGGCAAGCAGCTGCTGCAGACCGATATTCCTAACGGCATGATCGGTACCTACATCGACCTGGCGATCAAGGCCAAGAAGCTTGGAATCCAGAAACTAGAGCTGGTTCCGCCAACCATCGATGTAGTTCACCCGAATTTCCCAGCCATTCGTGCCATGGTACAGAAGGCATTTACCCAGGCCGCTGTCGCAAAATAGTGCTACGGCAATCCCGAAAGGAAGCCAAATGAAGTCACTAAAGATCGCCGCGATATTGCTAGCTAGCACCGCGTTGGCTGGCTGCTCGTTGCTTTATCCGCACTGGGGTGCCACCACCTTCCCAACCGATGGCCCGTCCAGCAGCTCCAGCAGTTCGGCATCCGCGCAGCCAACCCCAACCGGTTCGGCCTCGCCAACCGCAACCGTGCAGCCAATCCAGAAAGCCACCGTAAACATTCTGCAGTCAAACCTGGATGCCACCGCCGGTGTGGTTGACGTGGTTGCGCAGGTCACCAATGTGGCCGAGAACGGCGGCCAGTGCACCCTAACCGTGACCTCTGGCTCAACCAGCAAGACGCAGACCGTGCGTGCCGAGAGCAACGTGGACACCACCCAGTGCTACCCGATGGAAATCCAGACCGCTGGCCTCGCCTCGGGAACTTTGCTGGCCACGGTCACCTACCGTTCGGCAGGTTACATCGGCAGTGCATCGGTGACGCTGAGTAAGTAAATGCCAAAAAACCGACCGACTCGATTCTGGGCCTTCGTCACTTCGGTGGCGTTGGCCCTTTCGGGCCTTGTCGGTTTAAGCATCACCGTGCAGCAGCAGACCCCGGCCAAGGCGCTCAGCGGGTCTTCGTTCGATCCGGGGCTCATCATCGGCGACAGCGTCTTCTACGACTTTGGCGCCACCGATGCCCCCAGCCTGCAGGCTTTCATGGACCAGCAGGTTCCAAACTGCAAGAGCACTTTGCCGCGCAACCCAAGCCCGGGCGACTTCACCTGTCTGCGCTATTACCGCACCGATATTCCGGCGGTGGCAGCCGACCCAAGCCGTTGCGACGCCATCCCAGCCACTCCAAACCAGACCGTGGCCCAGATGCTGGTCATCATCGGTCGTGCCTGCAATATTAATCCGCGCGTTTTGCTTGTCACCCTGCAAAAAGAGCAGGGACTGGTAACCAGCACCAACCCCTACTGGCCAGACTCCAGCGGTGGTCCAAGCACAACTAAACCGGCGGATTATCGCTACCAAATTGCCATGGGATTCAACTGCCCCGATAGCGGTCCGTGCAGCACCTTCGGCTTCTTCTACCAGGTTTATAAGGCCGCCAGCCAGTTCCACTGGTACGGAAATCCGGCAGGTTCGTTCACCTACCTAAAGGTGGGTCGAGACGTAAGCGTCTCGTATCAGGCCAACAAGGCCAGCTGCGGCAAGCGCACCTTCACCCTCAAGAGCCAGGCCACCGCGGCGCTCTACTACTACACGCCTTACACCCCCAACCAGGCCGCGCTCTCAAACCTCTACGGTTCTGGCGACAGCTGCAGCGCCTACGGAAACCGCAACTTCTGGCGCTACTACTGGGACTGGTTTGGCTCGCCGGTTGGCGGTGGCTTCCTGCTGCAGTCTTCAACCAGCGACGTCTACCTGATCACCCCAGACCCTGCCTCGGGTAACTACGTTAAGCACCGCGTGGTGGACCCAACCCTGGTGAAGGCGTACGCGCCACTTGGCCCAATCGGACGCATCTCACAGGACTACCTAGATTCGTTTGCCACCAGCACCGACATGAATCGCCTGGTCAAGTCGGCTACCGGCGGGTACTTCTTTGTAGACGGCGGCCGCAAGTATGTGGTCAGCTCGTGCGATCAGGCAACCAACTATGGCCTCAGCTGTTCCACCGCGGTTCAACTCTCGGCTAATCAGCTAAACGCAATGCCGTCGTCCGGCACCCTCAGTGCCTTTGTGCCGGATGTTGCCGGACAGGCACTTGGCGGCCCTAGCTATCTGATCACCGCCGGTGTTAAGCACGAGATCCTCGATGCTGCATCCGTCACCGCGGCGGGCATTAACCTGCCCGCTAGCTCACCGGTTGGTATCGCCGCATTTAGCTACCTGCCTTGGGGTACCCCAATCGCCAAGGACGGCGAACTGTTCACCAACCGCACCACGGGAACCGACGCCACAATCATGGACGGCAAGTACTACGCCATCGATGCCAAGACAAGCGCCGACATGGACTTTAGACAGTGGTTCACACCAACCATCGGAACGCTTTCGGCCCAGAGCCTTGCCACCATCGATTCGGGTGTAGCCATCCAAAGCATCGTGCAAGACGCTGCCGGTAAGCGCTTTGTGCTTACCCCCGATGGTCGTCGTGCCGTGGTTGGCGAAAATGCGCTGATGATTGCGCCGGCTCAGCTGCCAGACTCGGTGCTGAAGCGCATTCCGCTGCTAACCAACGATCTGACTTTGCCGTTCTTGGCCAAGTCGTCAACCGGCAAGAGCACCTATTACATCGCCGGCCAGAGCAAGCGAACCACCTTCAACGCATCCGCCGTTGTGAAGCTGTCTGCACTCACCACCGATCCATCGGTGCAGATTTTGCCCCAAAGCGCCCTCGATCAAATCGCTTCCGGCTCCAGCATCTTTGCCCCCGCTACTGCACTGCTAGACAGCTATGGCCACATCTTTGTCACCGATGATCTAGCCGGTTACCGCCAGATTTCCACTCAGGCACTGGCCACCGAGTTGGGCTTCACCAAGCAGTTGAAGGTGACCAAGGCGGAGCTCAGCGACTACAACTCGGTTGGCTCGATGAGCTACCGAATCATCTGTGGCACCCAGCAGTACCTAGCCGTAAACGGAACCTGGCAGCCAATCAACGATGCCTATGCCGCCGCCTATCCTGGCAAGCCGGTTCAGCTAGCAGACAACACCTGCGCCTACCTCAAGAAGGGCACCACTCAGTTGGGTCGTTTTGTCACTTCGCCACTGAAGTTCATCTATCTGATGAGCGCGGGTAAGCGTCGTCTGGTTAGCGCAAAGCAGTACGAGGAGTTGCGCGGCACCACACCTGCCAGCTTCAAGATTGATGCCACCATGACCACGATTTTGCCGCTGGGTGTGGCTATGTCAGCCAACTACAAGACTCCGCTTGAGAACCCAAATGATTCGTTGCCAACCCCAACCGCAACTCCTACGGCTACGCCGGTGCCAACCCCATCGGTTACCGCAACACCGAAGCCAACAGTTAGCCCTACCGCAACACCCAAGCCAACCCCATCGGTTACCGCAACGCCAAAGCCTTCCAGCACAACCACCCCAACGCCAACCCCAACGGCTACGGTCAAGACTTACACAGTGGTTTCGGGTGACACGCTCACCAAGGTTGCTCTCAAATTCGGCGTAACCATTGCAGCAATCAAGACCGCAAACGGCCTAACCAGCGATGTGATTCAGCTGGGGCAGAAACTGATTATTCCTTAGCCGACTTGGTCTCTGAGGACTTAGGTGCCAGGGACTTCAAACGCAGGCGAAGTCGCTTCGGGCTCTTACCGCGGGGCTCCAAAAACTCTGCCGGTTCATTTACCTTCACGGCAAAAATAACCACCAAGACCCAGCCCAGTTCCACAATCATGCGGCTCTCGGTGAGGTTCTGCATCAGCAGCGAAACGAAGACCAGCAGCGGCCAAAGGTAAAGCGGGCTGGTGTGGCGAACAGCCAAGCGCCAAAGCTTGATGAAGGTAAATGCCAACAGCGCCACCAACAGCAGGAGGCCAAAAATGCCCAGCTGCAACCAAACATCCAGGTAGCTGTTGTGAGCCTCGTAATAGGTGACGTTGTCGCGAACGATTAGGCCTTCGTATGGCTTTACGCCCGGCATCCAATAGCTGATCCAGCCCCAACCCTGAAGTGGGCGCTGGGAGATGAGGCCCATCACGGCCTTCCAGATATCGGTGCGGCCGGTCATGTCTGGACTCTTACCAATCAGGGTGAAAAGCTCCTGGCGGTAAACCAAAATGAAGAACACCATGATGCCAAAGCCGGTCCAAGCCAGGCGGTAGTAGCGGTGTCTGGTCTCGCGATCGTGGCCCTCTGCGATTAGCGCAACCACACCCACGGCGATGGCGCAGGCCATGGCAAAACCAATGCTTGCCGAGCGGGTGAGAGCCAAGCAGCCAAGCGAAAGCAAGAGACTCAAAACGTTGAAGGTTCGGCTGTACTGTCTGATTGCCAGCTGCACCAGGAACAGGAAGAATCCAAGCATCGCAACGTAAGCCAATAGGTTGGCGTTGCCCACGATGCCCTGAATGCGCACACCCTTTAGTAGGGTGCCCTGGGTCCAGTAGTAGGCGCCCGATGGCGGTACCGATCCGGTGTAATTCTTGAAGATTGGCGCAATTGGCCCGCGAACCACAACCGCCGCATAGAGTTCAAAGACGATGGACGCGGCCATGATGTAGCGGAAGACGTTGGCAAAGATATTGAGCAGGTCGCGCCAGCTAAAGGTGGCGATTAGGAAAAGCGCAAAAATTGTGGCAATCAGTGTGCCGGCATAACCCACCAAAGTGTAAAGCGGGTAGAAAGACCAGGTCACGCTAAGCAGCATCATGGCAAGCAGGGCGCTGAGGGTGTACGGCAGACGGCGAAGGGTGGCAACGCCGCCAGAACGCATGAAGAACACGCCTGCAACAATGGCTAAGGCCACGCAGACGGCGCCCCAGGCCGGGAATCCAATAGCGTAGCGAACTGTGTCGCCCGCCGAGATGATGAAGCTTCCCAGGTAGGCCAAACCAAGCCGGGCTCGGTATCCCGGAGCCTTCTTATCAGCGATCACGGGGACCAGCTGAGTGATTGGATTTACTGTCATCTTTGGGGTAACTACCTTTGCGTTGGACTTAAGTTTATTCGGAGTGGGCTTTGCTACCCTTAAACGTCAGAGAACACTAAGGTCGGGGACCCATTTGATTCGCAAGATTGCCAACCAGGCTCGCGCCTATGCCTGGGGTTCCAGCACGCTTATTCCGGAGTACTTCAACCTTCCAGCCACTGGTGGTCCAATGGCCGAGGTCTGGTTTGGCACCCACGCCGGCTCGCTTCCAACCTTGGCAGACACCAATCAGGACCTGCTGGCTTTCCGCCAAGGCAAGCAGCTTCCGTTCCTGCTGAAGATTTTGGCCGCCGGCGAACCACTGAGCATTCAGGCCCACCCAAACAAGGAGCAGGCAGTTGCCGGCTTCGAGCGCGAGAACGCACTGGGCCTTGCCCTCGATGACCCAAAGCGCAACTACCGCGACGATCACCACAAGCCAGAAATGATCGTTGCGCTCACCCCGTTTAGGGCGCTCACCGGTTTCCGTCCGCTGGTTGACATCATTGTTTCCTTCCAGCGCATCGTGATGCAGGCTCAGAATCTTGACCTTCACGTTCTCGAGGCAGCCGCAGCCGACTGGGTTCAGGTGCTGCGCCAAAGTGGCATTGAGGTGCTGTTTGCCGGCCTGCTCAACCGGCCAGAGAATCTGGATGATGCCTGCCAGCAGCTCTCGGTTTTGGCCAAGGCTAACCGCGGCATCAATAACGTGGAGAGCAAAAACCTGGAAATCGTTCCGTTGCTCCAGGAGCAATACCCGGGAGACCCCGGCGTAGTCATCAGCCAGCTACTCAACCTGGTAGAACTGGAACCGCTGCAGGCGGTTGAGTTGGGTGCCGGAAACGTGCACTGCTACTTGGAGGGCCTTGGCATCGAGATCATGGCCTCCAGCGATAACGTTTTGCGCGGTGGGCTAACTCAGAAGCACATCGATGTGACCGAGCTTCGCAGCATCGTAGATTTCGCCTCGCTCGAGATTGAACCGATGGAAGCCGCCACCGAGGTAAATGGCCTATACCGCTATCCTTCCGAGGCTGAAGATTACCTTCTGTACCGCATCGAGGTTGGTGGCCAGAACCTGCTTGCAGACTTGACGCTGACCAACGATTCGATAGTGTTGTGCACCGCCGGCGAACTGGCCGTGGGCGACAGCACGGGGGAGCGCGAAGTGCTGCAAAAGGGCGAGGCGGCCTATCTTTCGGGCGCCAAGTTCTACTCGTTTAGCGGATCCGGCACAGCCTTCTTAGCCACCAGTTAAATACGCCGGGGTCGCGGCTAACTAGAGTGTGGCGTCCCAAGCGCTCTGCACAATATCGTGCAGGTTGTGCTTGGCCTTCCAGCCAAATTCTGCCTCGATGCGCGAGATGTCGGCGCAAAGGGCTGGCGGGTCGCCGGCGCGACGATCAGAAATCTCGATTTCGAAGTCGATGCCGCTGACATTCTTTACCTCGGCCAAAACCTCTAGAACGCTAGAACCCTTGCCGGTGCCAACATTGAAAACGTCAAAGTTGCGCTGATCTTTTTCAAGGTAGGCAAGTGCGCTCAGGTGAGCCTCAGCCAGGTCAAGCACGTGCACGTAGTCGCGCACGCAGCTGCCATCGGGGGTGGGGTAGTCGGTTCCGAAAACCTTCGGTGACTTGCCGCTCTTTAGTGCTGCAAAAACAATTGGCACGAGGTTCATCACTGCGGTATCGGCCAGGTCTTTCCAGCCGGCGCCAGCCACGTTGAAGTAGCGCAGGTTGGCAACGCGAAGGCCCCAAGAGCGGGCAGCGTCGCGAGTCATCCACTCGCCGATAAGTTTGGTTTCACCGTATGGGTTGATTGGGGCGCAGGCGAGATCCTCGCGAACCATGTCCACATCGGGCATTCCGTAGGCTGCCGCGCTGCTGGAGAATGCCAGGCGGTTCACGCCGGTCTCGCGAAGTGCGTTTAGCAGGTTGGTCATACCGCCAACGTTCTGCGAGAAGTAGAACTCTGGCTGCTCAACCGAGACGCCAACCTGCTTCTGGGCGGCGAAGTGGATGGCGCTGGTCACGCCGTGTTCCTTGATGGCGGCTACCAAGGTTTCGGTGGCATCTGGGGCCGAGAGGTCTAGTTTCACCAGGGTGGCACCCTCGATTCGAGACACTAGCCCCGAGCTTAGGTTGTCTACCACAACCACCTTTTCGCCGCGCTGTTGCAACAGACGAACTACGTGCGAACCGATGTAGCCGGCACCGCCGGTAACCAAAACACTCATGCCAATATGCTAGTGCTCATCCAGCAGCCTGCGGCGGCTTGTTTTTCGGATTACGGTTTTGCAACAGGTTGGTAAACAGGGGTGGTTTGGCCACCCCTCAACTTGACTTACAGCGAATAACACCGATGTAATTACAACGACGCAACTTTGCGTTGTTCAGAACAAGGGGTTCTTATGGAAAGTCGCAATCGAGTACCAGAAAACTGGTTCACCGACCCGATTCTCCTTGGTGTAGCGGGGGCATACTCAGATCTAGAGACGAATCCACTGGCTTGGCAGGCAGACGCACTTTGCGCTCAGACTGACCCAGAGGCATTCTTCCCTGAAAAGGGCGGCTCAACTCGCGATGCCAAGCGCATCTGCTCGGGCTGCGAGGTCAAGGCACAGTGCCTAGATTATGCACTTCAGAACGACGAGCGTTTTGGTATCTGGGGCGGGCTTTCGGAGCGAGAGCGCCGCAAGCTAAAGAAGCAAGCTTAAGCACTTCCACCCGGTTTCAAACCCAACCCACAGTAGGCCCATGGCTATAGCCGCAATCGTGGTTAGCCGCGATGAAAATGTAGCCGCCTCGGCAACGGTCGCGGCGGTAGATTCGCAATCCCTAAAGCCAGACCAAATCATCTTTGCCGCAGATCTAGAATCTGGGCTCAATCAAATCTCTCCAGAACTGGCTTCTTCGACGGACCTATGGGTCTGGATGCTAACTCCGCAAACAGTTCCAACGCCAAATGCCCTGCAAGAGCTTCAAAAGACCACCGAGCTGTCTCCCTCGGCCGCTCTGGTGGCGCCAAAGCTGGTTAACCCGGCAAATGCTCGCATCATCGAGCAGTACGGTCTCTCGTTAACCTCAACCTGGCATCCATTCAGCCAGGTTTCATCGGCCTTCGATCAGTCCCAGTTCGACGATCAGGAAGATTCCCTTTCAGCCGCCATCGAGGGTTCGCTGATTCGGGTTTCGGCACTCAACGAAATCGGTGGCAGAAACCTCAAGCTAGGCCCACTCACCTCGGGCTACGACCTGACCATGCGGTTGCGCCTGGCTGGCGGGCGAATCCTGTTGGCTCCTGCCGCCCGCATCTCGGTTGCGGCCGATGCCAATTTCCTGGTTGGTCGCGCGTCTGCCCTCACCGTGCGCAAGGCTCAGATTCAGCTGGCTGCTGGCTTCGCTAACCCATTTGGTTTTACGGTTTTGGGTGTGCTGGCTCCAGTGCTTGCAGCTCTCACCAGCATCTGGCTGCTTCTCATCAAGCGCCCCGAACGCATCGGTTCAACCCTTTTGGCTGGGTTCTGGTGGTTCTTCACGCTCTTCGGAAAGTTTGCTCGTCGCTCTCACCTCAGTGCCCAGCAGCGCGGCGGCATCAAGTCACTCCGAGTATTTTTCGCCACTCGCGATGAAGTAGCTCGTGCCCAAAGAGCTCAGATCGAGCAGCCGGCAGCTCAGGCAGAACGCGACCTCGAGGTTGTTGCCTCCGAACGCCCAGAGTTTGGTTCGGCCGGCGGTTTCTGGATCATGGCAGCATTGGCAGCCATCTCCTGGCAGTTCTGGCCAAGGGATGTTGCAGTAACCGGAGGAGCGTTGCTTCCGCTGTCCGGCTCGCTCTCGCAGTTGTTTGCCCATGCCGGTTCTAGTTGGCAGAACATCGGTCTTGGCCTGGCGGCTCCGGCAGATCCATTCAGCTGGGTGCTATTGGCTCTCGGCTCCATCACATTCTGGGCGCCAACCCTTTCGGTGACCCTGCTGGTCTTCCTGGTGAAGCCCTTGGCTTTCGCTGCCGCCTGGCGTGCGCTCAGTTTGGTTACAAAGAACCGCGGTCTTCTGGCCCTCGGTGCACTCATCTACGCGCTGTGGCCTGCGCTAACCCAGGCGCAGGTGGACGGCCGTCTTGGCACACTGGTGGCCTTGATCCTGATGCCTTGGTTTGTCTTCACCCTCGCCCGAGTTTTGGAGCTGGGAGCGGTGGCCCGTCGCAGCGTTCAAACCTGGACCTGGGTTGGTCTCAGCGCGCTGCTGGCGGCTGTGATTGCGGCCGGCGCACCAAGCCTTACTCCGCTGGTGGCGCTGGTTATTTTGCTGCTGGCAATCTACCGTTTCAAGCGCATCGGCTATTTGGTTTGGCTGCCGGTTCCGCTTCTAGTGCTCTGGGTTCCGTTGGCCGTTTACCTCGTGGTCGGTCTGGCACACCCGCTCGCCCTGCTCAGCGATCCGGGAGTTCCGCTCACAACCCAAAGCGTTCCAATCTGGTCACTGCTTTCTCGCGGCAATGCAAACGCGCCATTTGCCAACTATTTGCCTTACGCCCCGGCATTCTTCCTGCTGATTGGCCTGTTCGCAACCGTCACCCGTCGCAGCCTAAACGCTCTGGGCCTCTGGTTGGCTCTGCTTTCGGCAGTGGTCTGCGCCTACTACCTAAACACTCTCCAATTCCAAGCTTTTGGTGGATTTGACGGCACCGATTCTCAGATTGTTGCGGGCTCGCCTCATGCACTTCTCGGGCTAGCCGGTCTGCTACTTGCCTACCTGGTTGTCATGGCGTTGGATGCGCGAGTCAAGGTCATCGGAGTGCTGGCGCAGGCGGGTTCCTGGTTGGTTCTGGTGGCGTTAGCTGCCCAGTTTGTGCTCACCGGAACATCGTTGGTTTGGGGAAGCGGCACGCAGGTTCCGGCTCTGGTTGCAGCGCAGGCCGCCAACGATCCAAACAGCCGAACCCTTGTGATTGCGCCAAGTTCAACCACCGGTGGACCAACAACAGATGGTGCAGTTGTTAGCTACACCGCAACCATCTTCACCGGAGCGGGTGTGCAGCAAGACAACCTCAGCGTTGCCTACCGCTATGGTCTAGCCAATCTAGAGCGCTCGATGGCCTACCGAGCCGTTGCCGCCACGACCGCCAAGTTGGTGTCAGCCAATGGCAGTTCGGTTGCCGCCGACCTGGGCAAGCTTTCGGTGGACTTCGTCTTGGTGCAGGACCAGAGCTCTACCGCCGCCGTTGATCTGGCGTCTGCGCTGGACACCGTAAAGGAACTCGAGCCGGTGGGTGCAACCGAATACGGCCACCTCTGGCGAGTTCACGCTCAGCACCCAGTTGTTATCAAGGCAGACTCCGGTTGGTCTGTCACCAAGCTGGTTCAGGTAGCCGTGCTTGCCCTGTTTGCCCTGCTCGCCGTTCCAACCCGCCGACGCAATCGTGCGTCGAGCGACCAGGACATGGAAGACCTCGAAGGTTTCGACTCGGAGGGTGGCAACTAGTGCTTAAGCGTCTAATGAGCCTGGTGCTAACCATCGTGGCAATCGCCGCGGTGGTGGTGATTCCAACCACCTTCAAACTTCAAGCGTTCATCGTTGGTAGCCCAGTAGCCGGCCAGCTTCAGCAGGTAAAGGCCAAAGACCTCACCCTGGTTTGCCCTGGGCCAGCCGTGCAGAGTTCGTCATCCAACAAGGTTGGCAGCTTCAGCACCATCGGCAGCGCAGCGGTTGATTACGCTAGCCAATTGCCGGCTGGTGTCAACCTCAAGACGCTCAAGCTCACCGGTGCCGCCGCAAACTCCGCAGCGCTGGCTAACAGTGGCGGAAGCCTCGGCAACTTCGCTACCTCAAGTGCCGTTTCCATCACCGCCACCGATCCTCAGGGTCTGGCACAGCAGAATTCCAAGCTGCTCTCCGCCGCCAACTACCAGGTGGCCTCTGCCGCTGGCATCAACGGAGCCATCGGTGCCAACTGTCAGCGCCCGGCCGCCGAACAGTGGCTGCTGGGTGCATCCACCGCAATCGGTCGCGAAGCACTTTTGATTGTTGCCAATCCAAATGCCACCGATGCCACCGTGAATCTGCAGCTCTTTGGCGGCAATGGTCTCATTGATGGCGCTGGCCTAAACGGTATTGCTGTTCCGGCAAACCGAACCACCATTTTGCCGCTAGCCGGTTTCGCCCCAGACAACCAGTTGCTTGCAATCAAGGTTGTGGCTCAGGGGGCTTCGGTGGCTTCTTGGGTTCAGCAGAAGACTGTCCGTGGCACCCTTGCTGGCGGTGCCGATCTCATTTCCCCAGCCGCCGATGCTGCTGCCTCGCTGGTTCTGCCTGGTCTGTTTAAGCGTGGCACGGCCGATGCCACCGCACTCATCAAGGGCAACGCCGACTACCAAGACCTAACCCCAAGCCTCGCCGTATTTGTGCCGGGTAGCCAAGCCGCAACGGTCACCGTGCAGGTGATAGGCACCGATTCCAAGACCTTCGGAACTGTGCTGCAACAGAGCGTTGAAGCCGGCCAAACTATGGACCTGCCTATCACCGGTCTAAAGGACGGCGACTACTCGGTGTTTGTGACCTCGAGTCAGCCGGTCATTGCGGCCGCTAGGCTCAGCCGCACCCTCACGGCACACGCCACCGCGGGCCAAAATTCCACCACCGATTTCGCCTGGCTAAACGCCGTGCCGGCGGGAGTTACCGCTCGCCGATTTGTGGTTCCCAACAGCGGAATTTCTAAGCTCAGCGTTGCAACCACCGAGGCCGGAGCCGCCAGCGTAACCATCGCAGGAAATGGCCCAACCCAGTCTCTGGCAATCGCCAAACTTTCTAGCAAGTCGGTTAGCCTCACCGCTGGTTCGGTGGTAACCATTTCGTCCGATGTTCCGGTGGCAGCAACCATGATCGTCGACTTCAATGCGATGATCGTTGCCATTCCGGTGGTGGACTTCCAGAATCAGGGTGGCAGCATTCGGGTGTCTGTGCGCTAGAGCGCAACTTCGGCGCCAAAGCCTTTTGGCAACTAGTCCAAGTTCTCCATGAAGTCGCGTGGGTCGCGTCCAACCATCTCGGCCGCTGCCTCAATCACATAAGACTCAACGCGGAAGATTTCGGTTAGCGGGTCTTGCTCGGCACCAATTCTTTGGATTGGTACACGGTAAATGTATACCGTGTCTAGCTCACGGCGATAGCTGTAACGCCTAACCGAAGTGATCTCGCCGTGCATGGGAGGCAGGTCGCGTACCACCACAATCAGACTGGCAAAAACGTCGGGGAAGGCGTCTCGTAAATAGGCGGCGCAGTCTTGTACGGTGGAATCAAAATTGCCCTCGCGCGCAATGCCGGGTTCGAAGCGCGGGCTCCACAGCGGTCGGCGTACACCCCTGCCGTGTCTGTCTCTCGATGCACCTCGAGATTTACGCGCGCTGGCCATGGCTCAAGCATAAAGTTTTCTCCAAGGTTGCGTTGGTATCCTTGATTTGATGAGTGAACGTGCCTGCTCAAAGGCTGGCTGCAGCCAGAGTGCTGTTGCCACTCTCAGCCATGACTACAACCAGTCGATAGCTGTAATGGGGCTGCTAAGCCCAAAGCCCGAGCCTGGTTGTTTCGACCTCTGCAGTCAACACGCAAACCGCTTCACCCCGCCGCAGGGATGGCAATTGATTCGCCATCTTCTGGTACCGGACACCAACTCGAAGGATCCCAAATGACCATCAATTGGAACTCAATCGTCAAGACCTACGACGTCCGAGGATTGGTCGGAACCGACCTGACACCAGAGATTGTTTCGGCGCTAGCCGCCGGTTTCGTTGACGAGTTGGGTGCCGCCGGTCAGGAAGTTGTGGTTGGCCACGACATGCGCGATTCTTCGCCGGAGTTTGCCGATGCGTTTGCCTCCGGTGCCCAGGCTCGCGGCGCCAATGTGGTCTCCATTGGTCTGTGCTCCACCGATGAGTCTTACTTTGCATCCGGCAGCTTGAATGCGCCTGCTGCCATGTTTACCGCAAGCCACAACCCGGCCACCTACAACGGCATCAAGTTCTCGCGTGCCGGCGCTCGCGGCATCAGCCTAGACACCGGTCTGGCTGCAATCCGAGACCGCGCCATCGCATACTTGGAAACCGGCATCGATGAGGTTGAGGCCCCGGGCAGCTACCGTGATGTGCACATCCTCGCCGACTACGCCACCTACCTGCGCGAGATGGTAGACCTGTCAGAGATCCGTCCGCTCAAGGTTGTTGTAGACGCCGGAAACGGAATGGGCGGCATGACCGTTCCTGCCGTTCTGGGCAACGCTGCAGATCTGGGTGCGTTGCCGCTCGAGATTGTTCCGCTGTACTTCGAACTCGATGGTTCGTTCCCAAACCACGAGGCCAACCCGCTGGACCCAAAGAACCTGGTCGACCTGCAGAAGGCAGTGGTGGAGCACGGCGCCGACATCGGTTTGGCTTTCGATGGTGACGCCGATCGTTGCTTCGTAATCGACCAGAACGGCGACGCGGTAACTCCTTCGGCCGTTGCCGCCATCGTTGCCCGTCGCGAAATCGCGCGCGTTCGCAAAGCCAACCCTGCCGCCGATATCTCGGTGATTCACAACCTGCTCACCTCGCGCATCGTTGAAGAGGTCATTGCCGCTGATGGCGCCACCCCGGTTCGCACCAAGGTTGGCCACTCGCTGATCAAAGACCAGATGGCCGCCACTAAGGCCATCTTCGGCGGCGAACACAGCGCCCACTATTACTTTGCCGATTTCTGGGGAGCCGACAACGGCATGCTGGCAGCAATGCACGTGTTGGCCGAGTTTGGTGCTCAGGACAAGCCGCTGAGCGAGTTTGCCAAGCAGTACAACCCTTACTTCAACTCGGGTGAGATCAACTCCACCGTTGCCGATGTGGCAGCCGCCAAGGCGCGCGTCAAGGCGGCCTTCGAGGGTCGCGCTAGCTTCGACGAATTCGATGGCATCACCGTGACCGGAACCGACAGCAACGACTGGTGGTGGTTCAACGTTCGCGCCAGCAACACCGAGCCACTTTTGCGCCTGAATGTGGAGGCAAAGTCGGCTGCTCGCATGGCTGAAATCCGCGACGAGGTCCTCGCCCTCATCCGCGCTTAGCCGCGGTATTCCAGCTGCCCTTTCATCGGGGATAATTGGAGCATGACCCAAACCCCAGGCTTTGAATACAAGGTCGCCAACCTCGCTCTAGCAGAGGCTGGCCGCCACCAGATTCGTCTTGCAGAACACGAGATGCCAGGCCTCATGGCCCTGCGCACCGAGTTTGCTGCCAGCCAGCCTTTGGCCGGCGCCCGAATCACTGGTTCGCTGCACATGACCGTGCAGACCGCAGTGCTGATCGAGACCCTAGTTGCCCTGGGCGCTCAGATTCGCTGGGCATCCTGCAACATCTTCAGCACCCAGGATGAGGCCGCCGCCGCAGTTGTGGTTGGTCCTAACGGAACCGTCGAAGCACCGAAGGGTGTTCCGGTTTTCGCCTGGAAGGGCGAGACCCTAGAGGAATACTGGTGGTGCACCAACCGCATCTTCGACTGGACCGCCGAGGCTAAGGCCGCTGGCCAGAACTTCAGTGGCCCAAACATGATTTTGGATGACGGCGGCGACGCCACCCTGCTGGTTCACAAGGGTCGCGAGTTTGAGTTGGCTGGCGCTGTGCCTGCCACCAAGGAAACCGACAGCCACGAGTGGTCGGTAATCCTCGACCTGCTTCGCGGCTCTATCGCAGCCGAGCCAATGCGTTTCACCACCATCGCTGCCGAGATTCAGGGCGTCACCGAGGAGACCACCACCGGCGTTCACCGCCTGTACGAGTTCTTCCAGAACGGCGAACTGCTGTTCCCAGCCATCAACGTCAACGACTCGGTTACCAAGAGCAAGTTCGACAACAAGTACGGCATTCGCCACTCGCTACCAGACGGCCTAAACCGTGCCACCGATGTGCTCATGGGCGGCAAGGTTGCCTTCGTGGCCGGCTACGGCGATGTGGGCAAGGGCAGCGCCGAGGCGCTCCGCGGCCAGGGTGCTCGAGTAATCGTCAGCGAGATTGACCCAATCTGTGCACTTCAGGCAGCCATGGATGGCTTCCAGGTTTCGCGCCTCGAGTCGGTTATCGGTGAGGTAGACATCTTTGTAACCGCAACCGGCAACACCGGAATCATCAAGCCTGAACACCTGCTGCAGATGAAGAACTTGGCCATCGTTGCCAACGTTGGTCACTTCGACGATGAGATCGACATGGCAGGAATCGCCAAGATCGAGGGCATCGAGAAGATTGAGATCAAGCCTCAGGTTCACGAGTGGCGTCTGCCGAATGGCCGTGCCGTTCTAATCCTCAGCGAGGGTCGTCTGATGAACCTGGGTAATGCCACCGGCCACCCTTCGTTTGTGATGAGCAACTCGTTCAGCAACCAGGTCTTGGCACAGATCGAGCTTTACGCCAATCGTGCCAACTACGAGCTGGGCGTCTTCGTCTTGCCAAAACACCTAGACGAAAAGGTTGCCCGTTTGCATTTGGACGCTTTGGGTGTTCAATTAACGGAGTTGACTGCCGAACAGGCCAGCTACATTGGGGTTCCCGTGACTGGTCCGTACAAAGTCGATCACTATCGCTACTAAGGTCTAGGGTTTAGCAATGCCGATTACCATCATGCTTGTCGAGGATGACGAAGCGCTTCGTTCCAGCCTCGAGCGCTGGCTTACCGATGCCAACTTCTCGGTGGTCTCCGTTGGCGATGGCCTCAAGGTTGTCGACCTATACCGCGAGGCAAAGCCAAATCTGATCCTCATGGACATCCAGCTTCCAGGACGCAACGGCATCGAACTGGTGCGAGACATCCGCGCCATTTCGTCGGCCACCCCAATCATCATGGTCACCGCTCGCAGCGAGGCCAAGGATATGGAAGAGGCCTACGACGCCGGCGCCGACGACTACTTTGAGAAGTCGCCTTGGCAGCCTGAAAAGCTGATGGCTCGCATCAACAACTGCCTCAAGGCCGCCCGGGCATCGGTGGAGACCGACGCCGAGGTTCTAAAGATTGGTCCGTTGACTCTAGACATCGTGGGTCACGAGGTTCGTCGCAACGGCGAGAAGATTGCGCTCACTCCGCTTGAGTTCAAGTTGCTTGCCACCCTGGCCGAGAAGCCAAAGATGGTGTTCAGCCGCGAACAGCTGCTGAAGGACGTTTGGGACTACCCGTACCAGGGCGACACCCGTCTGGTAAACGTGCACATTCAGCGCCTGCGCTCCAAGATCGAAGACGACCCAGACAACCCAAAGATTGTCGAGACCGTTCGCGGTATCGGCTACAAGGCTGGCCAGAACTAAGTGAATTCCAAAGGTCTATCTCGGACCTTGTTTGGTGCGCTGCGTCGCTCAATTCAGGGGCGCGCTGTTGCGTCCACGGTGATCCTCTCCGGTATCGCCATGGTGGCCCTCGGCGGTTTCCTCAGCTACTCCATCGGCAATGGTTTGTTCCAAACCCGTCTAACCCAGGTGCTCTCCGAATCGCAGCGTGCTGTGGTGGAGGTGCAAAACACCTTCAGTGCGGCCAACGTCTCCGATGAGGTTGCCCTGCAGACCCTGATGAACTCGGTGGTGCCAACCCTCGAATCCAACAACGGAAATCAGGATCGCCAGATTGCGCTGCTGCGAACCCCCGGGCAGTCGGCTTCATCGCTGCTGCTGCAGAGCCCTATGTCTTCCAGCCTCAACGTTGACGTAATCCCAAACACATTCCGCACCAAGGTTGCCAACACCGAATCCAACCTGCTCTACCAAAGCATTGCTATTCCAGAGGCCACCGGAAATCACCCTGGTGTGGTGGTCGGCGCACCGATTCAGATTCCACTGGCCGGCTCCTACGAGCTCTACCTTGTTTTTGACCTGCAGAGCGAGCAGGAGACCCTCGACTTCGTTCAGCGCACTCTGGTTGTGGGTGGTGCCATCTCGCTTTTCATGATTGCCCTGGTTTCCTACTTCGTCACCACCTGGATTGTGCGTCCGGTTCGTGAAGCCGCCGATGTGGCGGAGCGAATCGCTTCCGGCGACCTAGACCGACGCCTTCCCATCAAGGGCGAAGACGACGTCGCTACGCTGGCCCGATCGTTCAACCGCATGGCCGATTCGCTGCAAAAGCAGATCACCAAGGTGACCTCGGTGTCCAAGATGCAGCAGCGATTTGTCAGCGATGTGAGCCACGAACTGCGCACCCCGATGACTACCATCCGAATCTCGGGCGACATGATTTTCCGCAACCGCGACAAGCTGGTGCCTTCGCTGAAGAAGGACGCCGAGATCCTCAACGATCAGATCATCCGCTTCGAGGCGCTGCTGGGAGACCTTCTCGAACTAAGCCGCTTCGACGCCGGAAGTGCCCAGGCTCGCATGGAGCTGCAGGACATTCAGTATGTGGTTGGCATGGCCATCGCATCCATCGAACCGCTGGCAAAATCCAAGGGTTCTGCCATCAATGTAGACCTGCCTAACCAGCTGGTTGAGGTTGAGCTGGACTCTCGCCGCATCGAGCGCCTGCTGCGTAACCTCATCGCCAATGCCGTGGAGCACGGCGAGGGTCTTCCCATCGACATCCACGTTGGCGCCGACGAGCAGGCTGTGGCTATCACGGTCACCGACTACGGCATCGGCATGACCAAGGCTCAGCTGGATCACATCTTCGATCGCTTCTGGCGTGCCGATCCATCGCGCCAGCGCACCAGCGGTGGAACCGGGTTGGGCCTGGCCATCAGCCAGGAAGACGCCAACCTACACAACGGTTGGCTCCAGGCCTGGGCTCGACCAAATCAGGGCGCCTGCTTCAGGCTAACCCTGCCAAGGGCCAAGGGCGCTGTCTTTGCATCTTCGCCGCTCTCCATGCCACCGGCTAAACCGCTCTGGGATCTGCCGAAGGGTTTCTATCACGATGAAGATTAACCCGATGTCGGTGCGCACGCGTCTGCGTCGGCTGGTCTTGGCTGCGCTGTCTGCCGTGGCAGTAGTTGCCATTGCCGGCTGTGCACAGATCCCGATGAACAGCGCAATCCTCGATGGCCCGAACGTGCAAAATGGGCTTTCCAACGACTACCTCTACTACTCGCCATCGGGACCTGCCGATGGTCAAGACCAGAAGGCTGTGCTCTCCGGTTTCCTAAACGCCGCCACCGGTCCGCAGAACGACTACTCGGTGGCACGCGAGTTTCTGATTCCAAAACTTCGCACCACCTGGTCTCCCAACCAGGAGGTGCTAATCCAGCAGGGGTCACTAGACATCCAGATTGCCGGCGACAACACTGCCACCGTGAAGCTTGGCGTTTCGGCCAAGATCGATGCCGACGGCCACTACTTGGCACAGCCCAGCAACACCAAGCGCACCCTAAAGTTCACCCTGGTAAAAACCAGCGGTAACTGGCGCATTAGCTCTGCCCCCGATGTGGTGGTGATGATCCGTCCGGTGTTCGACGTGATTTTCCACTCCTACGCCACCTACTATTTCGATCACACGTTCAGCTATTTGGTGCCGGATCTACGTTGGTTCCCTTCGCGCGCCTCTACCGCAACCCGTCTGGTTACCGCGGTCCTCAACGGACCGTCCGCCTGGCTGAAGCCGGCAGTTCAGACCCCGATGCCGGTTGGCACCAGGCTGGCCATCGATGCCGTAACCATCGATGGCACCACCGCAGTGGTAAACCTAAATTCGGCCGCCCTGCAGGCAACAGCAGCCGAAAAACAGTACTTCAAGGCTCAGCTAACCGCCACGCTCACTCAGCTTTCGGGCGTGACCCGCGTTGAGATCCAGATCGATCGTGCTCTTCAGAAAATTGCCACCTACATTCCTTCTCAGGGAGCGGCAGTTGGATACGCACCCGTTGCCCTGGTGGATGGTTCGCTAACCCAGTTGGCTTCCCCGGCGGGCACCCAGATCACTGGTTCCAAAGACCTCATTCGTCAGGTTGGAGCCACCGATTTTGCGGTCACCTCCGATAACAACACCATGGCTCTGCAGGGGCCTGGGGGCACCTACCGTGTGAAGTTCATCGGTGCCACCCAAACCCCAATCGCGGTGGACGTCCGCAAGGGTCTGCTGGCGCCGGTATTCGATTCTCGCGGCATGCTTTGGTCGATGACCTCGGATGGCGGTCAGACCATTCAGGTGATGCCTGAGAGTGGTGCGGTCATGTGGTTCTCGGTTAGCTGGATGACCAAGTATCGAATCTTGGACTTCGCTCTGAGTGCCGAGGGCTCACGAATCGCATTTGTGGCTGTGGACAAGAACAAGGTCACCAAGGTGTTTGTGGCTTCCGTTATCCGCGATTCGCTAGGTGTTCCAACTGGTCTTGGACAGCCGCTGGAGGTTGCCGGCGCTACCGGTACTCCGGTGAGCGTGGCTTGGTCGGGCGCAACCGGATTGGTTGGTTTGAGCAGTCTGGGTGGCGGTCAGTCATCGGTCGATATGCTGGCTCTTGGCGCCGAACCAAAGAACCTGGCCACCCTTGCCGACAGCACAAAGGTGCTCACCGCCGATGGCGGCAACTCGATGTTTGTGCTCACCAAGAACGGCAGCCTGCTTCAGAACCACGGCTTCAACTGGAGTGTTTTGGCAGACCGCGTCACTGCCGCCCACATGCCTTATTAGCCTTCGCAAACTTCAAGTTCTGCACTGACCGCCATTAGCCCAGGTGTGTGTGAGGGCGGTGGCTTCATGCTTGCTAAATGACAAGTTTTTGGCTTCCAGTGGATTGCCTCATCTGCGGGCAGCCCCCGTTGCAGGTTTGCCAATCCTGCCGGCTTAAGCTCCCGATTTTGCCCCGATCGGTTTCCCGTCCCGGCCTTGTAGCTGGTTGGGCAACAACCGCCTACGAGGGTGCCCCGCAGCTGCTGGTGCACGCCCTGAAAGAGCGAGGCAGTGGTTCGGTGGCCAAACTGATGGCAACTGCCATGGCCCAGACCCTGTCCAAAAATCTTGAACACACCCTAGACGGCAAGGGCGGCAATCAACCGGTACTTCTGGTTCCTGCACCAAGCCGTCGCTCCGCAATGGCTCGTCGCGGTTTTGTGCCCGCAGTGCTTTTGGCCAAGGCAGTAGCCCGCCAGCTAAGGGCAACCTCAGTAACTGCCCAGGTGCTGCCTTTGCTTCGGGTGGGTGCCGATGTAGCCGATCAGTCTGGCCTCAATCGGCTAGAACGCCAACAGAACCTAGCCGGCAAAATGAACTGCAAATCCAAGCTCAGTGCCGGCTTCAGCGGCTACCGCCTGGTGCTGATAGACGACGTGGTAACCACGGGCGCAACTCTGCGTGAGATGCAAAGGTCTCTGACTTCGGCCGGCTGGCAGCCTGTGAATTTTCTGACTTTTGCAGAAACTTTGTGAAATGGCTTACACCAGACCCGTTTCGGGTATAACTTTCTTTCACGGGCAACGATGCCCGAGACGGAGGTCACCATGGAAATCAACATTTCGGCAAGAAACCTCACGGTTTCGGATCGATTCCGAGAATACGTTCTAGAGCGCGCACACAAGGTGGAGCAGCTTGCAGGTAGAACCCAATCTTTGACCATCAAGGTAACCCGTCACGAACATAAAGCCACCGGTCAAGAAGATCAGGTTGAACTCACCGTTGTAGAGCCTGGCCACATCATCCGTGCCGAGGCTCACGCCGGTGACAAGTTTGCCGCCTTCGACATCGCACTGGGCAAGCTCTCCGAGCGCCTGCGCCGTGCCGGTGACAAGCACAAGGTTCACCGCGGCCAGCACCGCCAAGCATCGGCAGCCGAGCTAAGTTCGCACGACTTCGCAGAGCTGGACGTAACTCCAGCTAACTCCGACGTATTGCTGGGCAAGACTGTTGCTGCAGAGCCTGCTGCCACCGCCCAACCAGACTTCGGTGACAGCCCAGTTGTGATTCGCCGCAAGGAATTCACCGGCAGCCCAATGTCGGTTGACGACGCCCTCTACCAGATGGAACTGGTGGGGCACCCGTTCTTCCTCTTCCTCGACAGCGAGACCGGTAAGCCATCGGTGGTTTACAGCCGAAAGGGCTGGAACTACGGAGTTATAACTTTGGCTTAGTTTCGCCCTAAGCGTTAAGCCCCAAGCCCTAGTGGTTTGGGGCTTTCGCCTAGAATGGAGCTATATCTAACTTCTGTTTGGAGCAACCAACTTGGCTAACATCCTCAACAAAGTCTTGCGCGCTGGCGAAGGCCGCTTGCTTACCAAACTGCGCAACACCGCCGATGCGGTAAACGCCCTTGAAGCAGAGTTTGCAAACCTCACCGACGCCGAGTTGGCGCTTGAGACTCAGCAGCTGCGCGAGCGCTACGCCGCAGGCGAGTCACTAGACGACATCATGCCTGAGGCCTTCGCTGCAGTTCGCGAAGCGGCCAAGCGCACCTTGGGTATGCGTCACTTCGATGTTCAGATCATGGGTGGTGCCAACCTGCACCTCGGCAACATCTCCGAGATGAAGACCGGTGAAGGTAAGACTCTGGTTGCCACCATGCCTGCCTACCTAAACGCCATCGCTGGCCGTGGTGTGCACGTGGTTACCACCAACGACTTCCTTGCCGGCTACCAGAGCGAACTTATGGGCCGCGTGTTCCGTGCCCTAGGCATGACTGTGGGTTGCATCCTCAGTGGCCAAGAGCCTGCTGAGCGCCGCGAGCAGTACCTCGCAGACATCACCTACGGAACCAACAACGAGTTTGGCTTCGACTACCTGCGCGACAACATGGCCTGGGACAAGTCAGACCTGGTTCAGCGCGGTCACTTCTTTGCCATCGTCGACGAGGTCGACTCCATCCTCATCGATGAGGCTCGTACCCCACTGATCATCTCTGGTCCTTCGTCGGGCGAGGCCAACAAGTGGTTCGCCACTTTCGCCAAGATTGCCGAAACCCTAGACCCGGTAATCGACTACGAGGTAGACGAGAAGAAGCGCACCGTTGGTGTGCTTGAGCCAGGAATCGACAAGGTCGAAGACTACCTAGGCATCGACAACCTTTACGAGAGCGCCAACACTCCGCTGATCTCGTTCCTAAACAACTCGCTGAAGGCCAAGGCCCTCTTCAAGCGCGACAAAGACTACGTCGTTATGAACGGCGAGGTCATGATCGTCGACGAGCACACCGGCCGTATCCTTTCGGGACGTCGCTACAACGAGGGTGTTCACCAGGCCATCGAAGCCAAGGAAGGCGTTGAGGTCAAGGCCGAAAACCAGACCCTGGCCACCGTTACCCTGCAGAACTACTTCCGCCTCTACAACAAGCTTTCGGGTATGACCGGTACCGCCGAGACCGAGGCTGCCGAGTTCATGAGCACCTACGGCCTAGGCGTAGTGCCAATCCCTACCAACAAGCCAATGGTTCGAATCGACCAGCCTGACCTCATCTACAAGAACGAGCAGGTCAAGTTCGACATGGTTGTGCTCGACATCGCCGAGCGCCACAAGAACGGTCAGCCGGTTTTGGTTGGTACCACCTCGGTTGAAAAGAGCGAGTACCTAAGCCGCCTGCTTGCCAAGGCTGGTGTGCGCCACGAGGTGCTAAACGCCAAGAACCACGCCAAGGAAGCCGCCATCGTTGCCCAGGCTGGTCGCCTCGGTTCGGTTACCGTAGCCACCAACATGGCTGGTCGCGGTACCGACATCATGCTTGGTGGTAACGCCGAGTTCCTCACCGTTTCTGAGGTTGCCAAGCTTGGCCTAACCGCCGAGGAAAACCCAGAGCAGTACCAGAGCGCCTGGGACGAAATCTTCGCCAAGGTAAAAGAGCAAGTTGCGCAGGAAGCCGAGAAGGTTCTTGCCGTTGGCGGTCTCTACGTGCTTGGCACCGAGCGCCACGAATCGCGCCGCATCGACAACCAGCTGCGTGGTCGTGCCGGTCGCCAGGGCGACAAGGGTGAGAGCCGCTTCTACCTATCGCTAACCGACGACCTAATGCGTCTGTTCTCCAGCGGTGCCGCCGGCGCCCTAATGAACCGTCCTGGTATCCCAGACGACCTAGCCATCGAATCCAAGATGGTCAGCCGCTCTATTGCCAGCGCTCAGTCTCAGGTTGAGGCCCGCAACGCAGAGGTTCGCAAGAACGTTCTAAAGTACGACGACGTTCTCAACCGTCAGCGTGAGGCAATCTACTCAGACCGTCGTCACATCCTCGAGGGCGACACCATCGCAGACCGCGTAGACGAGTTCCTCGATTCGGCAATCGCTGAAATCGTACGCGGACACATCTCCGACAGCGCCGGAAAAGACTGGGATCTTGAGTCTCTCTGGACCGAACTTCGCGCCCTCTACCCAATCGGTCTGGCCATCGATGAGGTGCTTGCCGAGGCCGGCAGCCGCAGCCGCCTAACCACCGCTTGGCTAACTCGCGAAATCGTTTCGGACGCCCGCATCGCCTACCAGAACCGCACCAACCAGATTGGCGAAGAGGCCATGCGCGAGCTAGAGCGTCGCGTTGTTCTCAGCGTGATCGACCGCAAGTGGCGCGACCACCTCTACGAGATGGACTACCTAAAGGAGGGCATTGGCCTGCGAGCCATGGCCCAGCGCGACCCACTGGTTGAATACCAGCGCGAAGGCTTTGGTATGTTCCAGCAGATGATGGGTGCAATCCGCGAAGAGGTCATTGGCTTCATGTTCAACCTGGAGGTTCAGGTTGAGGCAGCGGCAGACCACACCGAGATTCAGGCCCCAGGTTTGGAATCGCACGTGGACAACCGCGCTCAGCTAACCTACGTCTCGCCAGACGAAGACGGCAGCGCTCACGTGAGCGGAGCAGCCAGCGACGAGACCGAGCCACCGGCTGCTGGTTCGTCGTTCTTCAAGAACTAGTTTCTATAGCAAAAACCCCCGGTCATCAGACCGGGGGTTTTTGCTTAACCTATGCGTGGGGTTGCCCAGAAGCCAAGACGCAAGGCCCCGAAGCTGGTTCTAGAGACCCTAAGTTTTGTCTAGAGAATCGTCACGCTGGTTGCACGCCAGCGTTTGTGGAATGGCTCGAGGCGAATGGTTACCGCGCGGGTTCGGGCTTGGGAGTTGATGAGCACTACCGATTCGATTACCCCCAAACGAGGGCTATCGTGGCGAATCTTGCCCACGGCAAACTTGGGCATCAGTGCGGGACGGCCGGAGTTGGCATCGTTGCGGGCGCGCTGGGCAACCCTGAGACGAAGTTTTTCATAGACCTGGTCTGATACCAGCGAAGACATTTGCTCTACCGAGCGGGCGCCGGCGATTACCTCGACTACAAGAGTGGCGATGGTGGGTAGCAGCGGAAGCGGGTCTGGCAGCAACGCGATTTCCTCGGCGGTGGGGAAGAGCCCCTCGTCGTCTAGCAAGGGATCGTAGGCGCGAAGCTTGCGCTTGGTGGCGTGCTTCACCACGGGTAATACGGCGAGTTTGGCTGCTCGGTGAACTGCCATGACGATTCCTCCCAAAATCGCTATGCCAACCCTTATGGGTAGGTCAATATGACGCTATTCCCCTAGCCAGATCAGATTAGCGGGAAAACCCTAATCTGTGGATAACTTTCTGCTTACTTTTGGCAAACCCGATTTGCTAAAGCCATGGACATTTCAATTCCGCTGCAGCCCAAGAGCGAGCAGCTACATAGCGATTGGTTTCAACTGGACTACGGCTGCAATGGCGCCCAGGTTAGATGCGTTGGCGGCAGCACCGAAACGCTCATTTACGTGGTGTTTGGCGACGACTTCATTGCCGGACTTCGGGTAGATCGTCGAAGCTGGGTGTTGCTTCCAAACACCGCAGTCACATCGGTGACCTTCTCGGCGCTTGGCGCCCGCAACCTGCCGCCAGTGCGCCAGGTAAGCGAAGAAGCCCGGGTTTACCTGCAGGGCCTTGGGCCGGTGCAGCTGCGGGTTTGGGTAAACGGGCAGGAGGAGTCGCTGCCACCGGCTCAGGCAGCCGTTCAGGGGCGTTGGCTGGTGCTAAGCCGCAACGATGGCGGGCAGCTGGAGCGCATGGCCTCGTTCGATTCCATTCGTCTCATCGAGGTAATCGATCCAAAGACCACCCAGCCAAAATACGAGAACGGCGAGGTTCCAACCTGGGGCAAGAGCGAGAGGCGCTACTGATGAGCAACTTTGTAATGGGTAAGGGTTTCAAGGCCAAGAAATCCACCACCTTGGTTGTGGTCGGGGTGCTGTTACTGGCTGCCCTAATCTCGGTGAAGGTTTTCTGGCTGGACCAGCAGCGATACCTCGTGCCCGCTCAAACCATTCCGGCGGGCGCCAATCTGGCACAGGCCAGCTGGAGGGTAGTTCCGGCCAATCTGGGCTCGCTTGGCGTTGGCTACCTCTCAGGAACAACAACGCCCAGGGGATACGCGCTTCAGCCGCTGCCGGTAAATAATCTGGTGGCTCGGGCATCGGTGGTTGCAACTGCACCAAGTGCGTTGTCCCGCCTTGTCATTACCACCAAGACCCAGCTAGGCAGGAGTGTTCACGCGGGTTCGCGGGTGGCCATCTGGAGCGCGCAGCGGCTTGAGAACAATCAGTTCGATGTGCCTAAGCGTCTTGTTGCCCTGGCCAGCGTTGCTCGGGTAACCAAGGCAAGCGGAGTCTTTGCCAGCACCAATCAGCAGGTTGAGGTGTTGATAGATCCGCTTCAAACCCCTGCGGTCTTGGCCGCAATGGCCAGCGATTCACCGATATTTCTGGTGGCGGCACAGTGAGCAACGCGGTTGAGTTCAATCTGGCGGGCACCGGATCCAAATCTGATTTCGAGCTGAAAACTGCCCGAGCCAAACTCTTCGCCATCGAAGCGGTTTCGGGTGGCGCCGGTAGGAGCACTCTTGCCGCCAATCTGGCCTTCGAATTGGCTGCGGCCGGGCACCGCGTTTGTCTGATCGACCTCGACACCCAGTGGCCCTCCCAGCATCGCTACTTTGGTCTACCGCAGCAGCAGGCGGCGGTCTTGGCCGGGATGCGCCTGTTAGAGCAAGAGCGGCTGGATTACTCGGCCCTGGGCAATCTAACCGTGCGGCTGCTTTCCAAGGGTGCTGCAGTGGACTTCCTCAGTGGCTACGGTCTAAACGTGGATACGGCCAACCTCAACTGGAAGTTGCTGGAGACCTTCATTGAGTTTCTGAGTCTCAACTACAGCCACATCGTTCTGGATCTGGCTGCCGGGGTAAACGCCGAGGCGCAGGTGTTGGCGTCCAAGTTGGCCACCCAACGTCTGCTGGTTTTGCACCCTGACTCGGTGAGCGTGGCCAGATTCCTCGATGCCGAGGCCCGCATCACTTCACTCGGTGGTGCCCCTATTTCGCTGGTGATCAACCGCCTCCGTGCCAGCGTGCTTGGAGCCAGACCCGATTGGCAGGTGCGTCAGGTGCTGCGCGAGCGCACCCAGCTACAGATTCAGGCCATGATCCCCGAGGATGAGATGTTTGATGAGGCCCTGCAGCGCGGGCTGCCACTGCGCCAACTGAGTGGCAAATCCAAGGCGCTCGCCGCCATCGGTGAACTGGCGGGCAGGCTAGCCTGATTGCCCCGCCTACCAGAGCCGGCTGGCGGGCTTTGTAAACTTGGCTCATGGCAACGCCCGCACAACTGCTAAAGACGCTCTCAGCCGCCTCACAAGCCGACATCGAGTGGCTGAACCTGGTCACCAATGAGTGGCAGTTGCTTTCGGACCTGGTCTTTGCCGATCTTGTGCTCTGGGTGCCTGGCAAGTCTGGTTCGTTCATCGCTGCCGGCCACGCCCGCCCATCGTCTTCGGCCACAATTTTCTACCGTGACATCACTGGGTCTACCATCCGTGCGGTGTGGGCCGAACAGGTGCGCGAAGCCTACGAGACCGGCGAGATTGTGGACCAGGTTCAACTGGACAACTACGACGGCATCCCAAACCGCTTTACCGCAGTGCCAGTGCGCCGACGCGTCAACCACAAGAGCGAGGCCGTGGAGCCCAAGCCAATCGCGGTAATCACCCGCCACACCAACCTGGCCGACACCAAGGTGCCAAACAAGGTGCAGCTGAACTACCTGGCGGCGGGCAACGACCTGATGCGCATGATTGCCGAGGGTGGCTTCCCAGACCTGGGCAACCCAACCGGACCAAAGCGAGGCGCCCCACGTGCCAACGACGGCCTGCTTCGTCTGGACACCGATGGCAAGGTGCTGTTCGCCAGCCCTAACGGCATCTCGGTGTTCAACAACCTAGGTGTTGAGCAAGAGGTTGAAGGACAGGTTCTGGCCGGCGTGGTCACTCCGCTGCTGAAGTCTGGCTATACCGTGGACGAATCGCTACCGGTGGTGCTCAGTGGCAAGGCGTCGTGGCGAGTGGATCTGGAATCGGGCAACGGCACGGTCTCGCTGCGTTCCATTCCGCTCAAGCGCGCGGGGGAGCGCATCGGTGCGCTGCTACTGTGCCGCGATGTGAGCGAACTGCGCAAGCAGGAACGTGAGCTGATCACCAAGGACGCCACCATTCGCGAGATTCACCACCGCGTGAAGAACAACCTCCAGACCGTGGCAAGCCTGCTGCGCATGCAGGCTCGTCGCAGCAAGAGCGAGGAAACCAAAGAATCTTTGGAGCAGGCAATGCGTCGAGTTTCGGCCATTGCCGTGGTGCACGACACCCTGTCATCCGGGTTGGCCCAGGAGGTCAACTTTGATGAGGTCTTTGAGCGCGTGATGATGCTGGCCAGCGAACTTGCCGCCAGCCACGGAACCACCGTGAACACCATCAAAGATGGAAAGTTTGGCCAGTTGCGCAGTGAGGTTGCCACCACGCTTGCGGTGGTTCTCACCGAGCTGGTGACCAACGCCGTGGAACACGGCTTGGCCGAGCGCAGCGGTGTAGTTGCGGTTAGCGCCGAACGCCACAACAAGAAGCTTGAGATTGCTGTTGCCGATAATGGCAAGGGTCTCACCGATGGCATGGTTGGCAACGGCCTGGGCACTCAGATTGTGCGCACTCTGGTTGAGGGTGAGCTTCGAGGAAGTATCAGATGGTACTCGCCAGCCGAGGGCGGAACCCGCGCGGTCGTATCGCTTCCGCTTTAGCCGGCAGCTAAACATCGGTTAAATGAAAGAACCCGCCGAAGCGGGTTCTTCCAAAAGTTTGTTTGCGCGGATATTTGCGCGGGTGGAGCAGCGCCAAAAACGGGGTTCGTGCTGGCGAAGCGGCACTGTTTAAGAGGCGCGACGGGCGCGAGCGTACTTGCGCTTTAGCGACTTGCGCTCGTCTTCAGAGAGACCGCCCCAAACACCAGTGTCCTGGTTTTCCTTGATTGCGTACTCTAGGCAGTGGTTGGTTACATTGCACTCTCGGCAAATGCTCTTAGCCTGTTCGATCTGCTCTACTGCTGGGCCGGTGTTTCCAACCGGAAAGAACAGTTCTGGGTCTTCGGTGAGGCATCGAGCTTCATTTAGCCAAGTCATGTTCATGCAGCATATTCCTTTATTTAGGTCCTCGGCAATGGGACACCGAAGGACGGCTGAGCCGTCGGAGAATCACAAGATTTTATTGCTGAAATTGTGCGAAATGCACTTCTGCAATAGACAATATGGTTTCATAACCAAAGGCATTTGGCAATACCCCAATCTGTAGAAATCAAGGATTCATGTCCCCTCAGCCAACAAAAATCCACGAACCCAAAGACGCTAGCCTGCAAAGAATTCTGAATCTGAGTTCGGTGCTGCTGGCGATTGAGGCGCTGGGTATTTTGGCGTTCCTGGTGTGGGGGTTGGCGCTTGGCCAATTCCGCCTGTTCTCAGCCGATCTAACCCTGATTGCACTGTTTTTGATGGCTGCGGTTTGGATTGGTTTTGCCGCCTGGAAGATTCGATCGGGAGCCCGTTGGGCACGTTCTAGCGCAATCTTTTGGCAGGCCGCTCAGCTGCTGCTTGCCTACGACAGCGTCACCGGTCGCGGTGCCAACTGGTTCATCGGTGGCGCGCTAGCGGTATCTGGAGTGCTGGTGTTGGCTCTGCTGCTAAGCAAGCCGGTGAATGCTGCAGCCCGCGAGGATGCAGGCGAGCGCTAAGCCTTAGGTTCGGCCGGCTTCTTGGCTGGCGCTTTTTCAAGCCCCAGCAGACGCAAGAGCATGCCTACGTGACCGGTTGCCTTCACGTTGTAAAGCGGGTGGGTTACCTTGCCGGTCTCATCCAAAACCACGGTGCTTCTAATCACGCCAACGTACTGGCGACCGTAAAGATTCTTTTCACCGAAGGCTCCGTAGGCCTGGTGCACGCTGTGATCTGGGTCGCTCAGTAGGTCAAACTTGAGGCCCTGATTACTGCGGAATTTTTCGAGCTTTGCCGGCTCATCGGGGGACAGGCCGATAACGGTGTACCCCGCCTTTTTGAACTTGGAGAGAGCGCGATTGAAATCGACTGCCTCCATGGTGCAGGCCGGAGTGGCAGCTGCTGGGTAGAAGTAGAGGATAACCTTGCTGCCGGCCAGGTCAGAGAGCGAGACTGGCTTGCCCTTCTGATTGAGCAGGGTGAAGTCTGGGGCTTGCGCGCCGGCTTCTAGGCGGGTGTATTCGGTCATTCTTACCTCATCTGTGGCCACCGATGCTGCGGGTTGCCTTGCTTGAGTCTATGCGAGGACGGCAAATCAATTGCTTGCGTTCGCCGGTGGCGTGATTTCCAATTCCCTGCTAAGATTTTCTCTTGTTGCGTTTGTAACGCAGCTCGCACCTCTAGCTCAATCGGCAGAGCAACTGACTCTTAATCAGTGGGTTCTCGGTTCAAGTCCGAGGGGGTGCACCACCAAAAACCTCGTTATGCCTAGTGCTAGCGAGGTTTTTTCTTTGGGCAGGTTAAAGCAAAAGGGGCTGGGCCCGGAGTAAATCCGGACCCAGCCCCTTCTTTTTATTGAAGTGCGTGTTACTTGGTTGCGGTGCTGTCGAAGGTAACAACGCGGTTGTGCAGAGGCTGCACTGGACGGTTGTTGCCCGAGTAGGACTCAAGGAAGGTGTTGATTTGAGCCTGCGAAACCACAACTGGGTGAGTGAATACGTTCCACTTGACACCCTCCGAGCAACCAGGGGTGGTTAGGCTGCCGTCGTAGCGAACGGTCTGCTTGTTGCTTGGAAGCAGGGTAGCCCAGTCGATCTCAGCCTTGGTAGCTTCTGGGTCTGCGGTTGCCGCGGTCATCTTGTCCACGAAAGGAGCCCAGGCTGCGTTGGCCTTGTCGCCAGCCTTTAGGAATACGCCAACAACGGCAATCTTGCCATCGGTGGTCTTGTGCACAAAGTGAACCTCAACTGGGTAGTGCATACCGTTGATTTCGTGTTCGCTAGGTGCGTGGAAGTGGAACTGCACGAATGGGTAAACCACGCCACCAAGAGTCATGGTGCTGGCTTCGGTGCCCAGAGGCTCTGCCTCAACGGTGTGGCCGTTGTTGAAGATGCCGGCTTCGCCTGCGGTGTACTTGAATAGCAGGTTTGTTAGGTCAACCGACTTGGTCTTGGTGATGTTGATTGGCGACTGAGCCGAACCATCTGCACATAGTGCGTAGTTGGTTGGGTCGATAGTTGCCCAGTGCGATGGGCCGGTTGGGCCGGTGTAAGACCACGATGCGCCAGCACCGTTAGCGATGCCACCAATGGTTAGCAGGCCGGCGGTAACTACAACTGCCGAAGCGATTTTGAACTTTGAAAACAAGGTTTTCCCCTCAAGATATTTGGCAAACCGAACATTTGCGCCGTCGACCATACTAGACCATCTGTCTAACGAGAGGTTCTAAAGCAGGGGTTGCCCGAACAAAAAACTAGAAGGTTGGGTTGAGCGGCTTGGTACGCATGTTGTAGATCCAGAACAGTAGTGCGCAGAATCCCAATACCGAACACATCAGCATTATGCCGGTCCAGCCAATGGCAGGCCAGAGCAAAACGGCCGAGGCAGAACCCAGTGCCTGGCCCACAAAGTTGACTGATGCGTAGCCGGCGTTCACCCGCGAACGAGCCTGGGGGAACATTGCAATCAGCTGAGTCTGGGTGTTGATGGCAACTACGTTGCCGCTAAGTTCGCGCATGAACAACATGGTGACCAAAAACACCATGGACAGGGGCGCCAAAGATCCGATGGCTAGGGCGGTTGCGGCGATGCCGAGAGCGATCTTGGCGTAAAAGTCGCCCCGTCCCGAGTCGATGAACTTACCGGTGAACCGTGCACCAATAGCACCGACAACGCCAATCAAGCCCCAGAGGCCAATCTGAGTGGTGGAGTAATTGAAAGGGGCGGCGCTGAGGTAGAACGTGATAGAAGTCCACATCGCGCTGAAGAGCATCATGCCCATCGAAGTGTTGAGCATCAGGCGGAACACCCAGGGGTTTTTGCGCCAGATGGCAAAGATGCCCGAAATGAGTCGATGGTAGGGCTCTTTGACGGTGGCCGGTAGGTGCGGAATGCGGGTGTAAAGCAGCGCCGCCAAGGCCACATTCGCGGCACCGATAACCAAGAAGGTGCTGTGCCAACCGATGAGGTCGGAAAGCGTGCCACTGATGGTGCGCGCGCCCAAGATGCCCACAATCATGCCCGAGACTATGAAGCTGGAGTTGCTGCCACGGTTGCTGTCATCGCTGAGTTCGCTGGTGAGCGGCACCAGCACCTGACCCGAAATGGTGGTGAAGCCTACAAGCATGAACGCTAGAGAGATCACGGTGAAGTTGGGGGCAAAGGCGATGGTTATCTGGCCCAGCCCAGCTAGGGTCATCATCACCGGAACGAAGATTTTGCGGTTTAGCGCGTCACCCAGCGGAAGCAGAAGCATGATGCCAACCGCGTAGCCAATCTGCACCGAGGTGACCAGCCAGCCATTGTGCACGGTTGAGGTGCCCAGGTCCTCCGAAATGCGTGCCAGAAGCGGCTGCACAAAGTAGAGATTGCCAATGGCAAACCCGCTTGCCACGGCAAACAGAACCAACAGACTCTTTTTCATTACGGTTAAGTCTAATCGGGTGAATGGTTTTAGAACTGCTGCTAATGTTCCAGATAGTTCATGGCGCATGGAGGCGACTTTGCCCAAAAAGTATCTGGTGGGTTTGATTGGCGAGGGCATCGAAAACTCGCTAACCCCAGACCTCCACATGCGCGAAGCCAAGGCGCTTGGTTTTGATTACGAGTACAAAATCATCGATGTTTTGGAGCCGGCGCTACAGGGAAAATCCATAGATTGGCTGCTGGCGCAGGCTAGCGTAGCCGGTTTCGATGCCTTGAACATCACCTATCCGTTTAAGCAACGGGCGATCGCGCAGCTGGAGTCCTTGAGCCCCGAAGTTGCGCAGCTGCATTCCACCAATCTGGTTCTGAACCTTCAGGGAAAACCACACGGCGAAAACACCGATTGGACCGGCTTCGAGTTTGCTCTGAACAGCGCTCTTCTCGAAGCAAACCGAGACCTAGTGGTTCAGGTGGGTGTTGGCGGTGCCGGCAGTGCCACTGCGTTTGCTCTCTTGCGGTGGGGTGTGAAGCACTTGGTGCTTGCAGATCTGAACCCCGAACGGGCCACCGAGCTAGCGAATCGCTACGGCCAATTTTTCCCAAACCAACAGGTTGAGGCCTTGCCCATGGATCAGGCGCTTGAGTTGTTGCCAAAAGTATCCGGCGTGGTTCAGGCCACCCCAATTGGTATGTACACCCATCCGGGATTGCCATTTGCGATCGACGGCCTAAACCCTGCAGCTTGGGTGGCCGACGTGGTCTATCGGCCGATGGAAACCCAGCTGATTGCTGCCGCCCGTGCCGCCGGTCACATCGTGGTTCCAGGTGGCTTGATGGCTGTTGGGCAGGCTGTGGACAGCCTGCGCCTGATCACGGGACTACAGCCGAATGCCCGCCGCATGATGGCCCATTTTGCTGAACTTTTGAACGATGAAACCGTACTCACTAGGGCGCGAGGCCTGCGATGAGGGGCATTCGTTTCTATACTGGAAAACCGGGGAGAGCTTTATCCGGGGTAGTTGGCACAGGCATTAATCAGAGGGCACTAATTGGCTAAGAACACTGCTTCGGTAATGGAACGCGAGGTTCGCCGCCGCAACCCTGAGGCGACCAAGGCCGACATCCTCAAGGTGGCCACCAACGAGTTCACCACCAACGGTTACAACGGCGCTCGTGTTGACGCAATCGCGCTTGCCACCAACACCACCAAGCGCATGATCTACTACTACTTTGGTTCCAAAGAGGGCCTGTACATCGCGGTGCTAGAGAGCGTCTACGAGCACTTCTTTGCCAGCGAAGACCAGCCAGACTTCGACGAAATGACTCCGCCTGAGGCCATTCGTGCCTACGCGGAGTGGTCCTTCGGTCAGCACGCGCTGCAACCGGATTTCATTCGTCTTGTGCAGATTGAAAACGTGAACGGTGGCCGCTACATCAGCAAGTCGCAGAAGGTCACCGATCTTTTCTCGCAGTCGGTGCCACATATCGAATCGATCCTGCAGCGCGGCATCAAGACGGGCGATTTCCGCTCCGACATCAACGCCTTTGAGGTTCGAATGATGATGAGCTCGTTTGCGTTCTTCCACGTTGGTAACCGCTTCACCGTGAAGCAGATCTATGGCTACGACATGCTGGATGCGGCCGCGCACGATAGGTACCGCAAGCTTGCCGGCGACATGATCGTAAAGGTCCTCTGCATCTAAGCCTGGCCTTCTAAAGCTAGGCGCAAGTCCTGCGCCAGACTTTTTGGTTGAACCGTGCAATTGTGTACATTCTGTCCAAATGTTCGGTTATCCACCTGTCTGAAATTCATCGGTGTGTTGGGCGTTTCGCCCCCGTTTATTAGCAAACCCCCGATGTTACTTTCCACTTACTGATGACAGGAAGGCAGCCTGTCACCGGGGAGGGAAAAATGTTGAAGCTATACACAAAGTTCAGCTCGCTGTTTGGAAGCGACCGCGGCGCCAGTGCCGTTGAGTACGCACTTCTAGTGGGTCTGATTGCAATTGCGGTTATTGCGGGAGCGTTCCTGCTTGGCCAGAACCTGGGCCACACCTTTAACAAGGTGGCCACCACTTTGCCTACCCCATAGGCAAGGGATCGGTGCAAACCGATGTTTAGCAAACTGCACCGGTCACGCTCGTCATCTCCTGAGACGATCAAGGCGTGGCCGGGCAGTGGCTTTTTGTTGCGCGGGCGCTGGGGCGGGCCAAGGGCTCGGTCTGGCGCTGCGTCTGGGCTCACCGATGGCGGTGCTGTGGCGGTTGAGTTTGCCCTGATCATCCCCATCTTTTTGTTCCTGCTCTTCTTCATGATTGACGCCGGACGCTACCTCACGGTGCAGATGGCAATGAACAATGCGGCCCAGGTTGGCGCGCGCTCCGTGGCGCTGGGGCAGGATGTTTCGACCGTTGAAAATCAAGCCTGGGGAGCTGTTCCCGTTTCTGTGGTGAAGCTGGCAACACTAGACCCGAATCAATCCGCGGTCTCTGTTGCACTTCCTGTTGGAGAATTCTTGTGCCCTATTTTGAGCGAGCTTAACCCCAATATCGATCCAAGTACGGGCGAACTAATTTCGGATTCTGATGGAAACTGCACAGATCTCGCTTTGCACCCCGAGCAGTCTTGCACCACCGCGCTGCCCAACTACCGGGCCATGGCTAAGGTTTCGGTCACCTTTAAGTGGCTTACGCCCATGGGGCTCATCGTCAACCTGGTAGACCCGCAGGATGTGGGCGCCGGCAACTCCATCTTCTTCGACCGCAACAGCACCGACACCACCACCATCAGTGGCAAGGCAAAACTGATATGCCAAAACTGATGCGCAACCTCAACCCAGTCAGCGACACCGGAGCCATTGCCCCGCTGTTCCTGATTTTGCTTGGCACCGGAATGCTGCTGATGCTGATGGGTTTGGTTGTGGACGGCGGGCAGGTGTTTGTGCAGAAGCGCCTGGTGCAAAACGCTGCTGAGAACGTGGCCGAGGCAATCGCCCAGCACTGTGCCAAAGAGCTGGCGGGCACCATCGATTGCCTAAACGATGACTTCAAGATCACGCCGGCAGCCAGCACGCTTCCAGTGACTATCGGTGGGCAAAGCTGGCAGGCAACCGTGGCCGACTATCTATCGGTGCTGGCCAACCCCAAGGGCGGCAGCGTTGCCGTAACCAACATCTGTGGCCAGACCAGCACCACCCTGGGCATTCCGCTCTGCCCACCACTTAGCAATAGCCCCAACGATTGCAAGACCGATCTCTCAGCGGCCGGATACGAGAACTGGATACGCGTTTACACCTCAACCGACCCTGCGGGATTTGCCCCGGCCTTCGAGAACTTCTTGAGCGGCGGCACCCAGGCCAGGTATCAGGAAACCGCGTGCTCGCAGGTTTACTGGGGCAAGGGAAATTCGGTGCCCATTTATGCAGCCGGTAACCAGCTGCCCCTGATGATTGGCCTCTGCAGCGTAACGCTGAACCAGCCCACCAGCGCGGTCAATCTGCCAATCAGGGGTGCAGACACCGATAAGAGCGCCTGTGGTACCTTCCGCGACCGAGATGGGCGAGCCCAGGCCACTCCGGCCACGGCTCACGGCTTCTTCACCTTCGATCCCGGCAGCGGAAATCACTCCTGCTGGAATCTGCAGCAGGGCGGTTGCACGCCCCTCGTCTTGCCAGCCAGTGCCGCGGTCAGTTCGCTGGTCAGCACGGTTCGAACCAATGTGAAAAAGCCGGTGGTTTTGCCGGTGGTGGATTGGAGCGGCTCAAACCTCAAGGTGGTCAGCTATGTCTCGTTTTACCTCACCTATTACAAGTTCTATTCGTACAGCTACATCACCACCAATCCGCCAACCGGCTGCAACAGCAACCCCACCAACTTCTGTGTAATCGGCCAATTCCAAAACAAGATCATTCAGCCCTTCGGTCAGGTTCAGGGGCTGGACATCACCACTAACAGTGACGTGCCAAATCTGGGCTACCAGGTGCTGAGGCACGTTTCATAACCGGAGGAACCATGAAGATATCCAAGTATTCGTACCTGATTGCCATCGTGCTTGCGGTGCTTGCCGGCATTGCCGTGTACGCCTATCAGAGCAGCGCGGACAGCCGTGCGCTGGCCGGCAAGCAGCCTGTTACCGTGCTGATGGCCACGTCTGATATCCCCGCCGGTGTGAAGCTACAGGATGCCCTGGCCCAGGGCTCGCTGAAGCTGGAAAACTTCCCAGCCGGTACCGTTCCGGCTGAGGCAGTTGGCAACGTGGACGACAGCAACCGTGAATTGGTGGTCAACCACGCAATCGCCGCCGGTCAGCTGGTGCTGAGCACTCAGTTGGGCGATACCGCAGCGGCCACCACCCAGATTCAGGTTCCAGATGGCATGGTGGCCGTCTCGGTGAACGCCGATGACCCGTCCCGCGTTGCCAACTTCCTGGTGCCGGGTTCCAAGGTGGTTCTTTACTGGACCGCTAGCGACAACAAGCTCTCGCACGTGCTTTTCCCAAGCGCCGATGTGCTTGCCGTGGGCTCGGTTTCAACCGCCAGCAGCAACGCCACCCAGGCCGGTTCGGCAAACCTGATCACACTCTCGCTGCCGCCGGCCGAGGCGCAGCGCCTGGTGCTAGCAACCAGAACCGGCAGCCTCTACTTTGGTCTGCTGAGCGCCACCACTCAGATTTCGTCCGGTAGCGGAGTAACCTCCGACAAGCTGTTAGGAAACTAGCCATGACCATTCTGTTGAGTGAATCGGCCGGCTCGGCCGAAAAGTTCCGCCTCACTCTGGGCAACGATGTTGCCGTGGCGGGCTCACCCCGCGAACTGCTAGACATGGTGGAGGCTAGCCCGCAGGAGCTGCTGGTTGTGGTGGCGCCGGAGGTGCCGCTCACCACTGCACTGGAGCTGGCTAAGCACTACCGCCTGGCTCGTCCGGCGCTTGGGTTGGTGCTAGTTCGCCAACGCCTCGAGGTATCGGTGCTTTCGCAGGCAATGCAGGCTGGTATCCGCGAGGTGGTGTCGGCAGATGACGCTGCCGAACTGCTGGCGGCCACCAAGCGCAGCGTTGGCGTCAGTGAGGTTTTCTCCGACAAGCAACCCCAGTTGGCACCGGCCAAGCGCGGAAAGATGACGCTGGTATTCAGTGCCAAGGGTGGTTGTGGCAAGACCACGGTGAGCACCAACCTGGCCGAGGCTTTGGCGCAAGACCCAACCAAAACCGTGTGCCTGGTGGACCTAGATCTGCAGTTTGGTGACGTTGCGGTAGCACTTCAGCTGGACCCCGCCAAGACCATCAGCGATGCCATCCGTATGCAGCAGAGCCTAGACCTCAAGGGCATTCGCTCGCTGGTTACCCAGCACAAGCCCAACCTGCACGTGCTGCTGGCCCCGCTTGATCCCAGCGATGTGGAGTTCATCACTCCGGATCTTGCCCAGAAGATTTTGCGTGGCCTAAAGGACAGCTACGACTACGTGGTGGTGGATGCCCCGCCAGCCTTCACCGAGGTTATTTTGCGCGCCTTCGACCTGGCCGACAACTACCTGTTGCTGACCACGCTAGACACCCCAAGCCTCAAAAACCTCAAGGTCACCCTTGGCACCCTGCAGGCGCTTGGCATGCCGCGCAGCAAGTGGAATGTGGTCATCAACCGCTCCACCGCCAAGTCGGGTATCAGCGTGGCCGACGTGCAGAAGGCCATCGGAATCGAAATCGTGGCGCAGATCCCAAGCAGCGATGTGGTGCCGATTTCTACCAATCAGGGCAAGACGGTGCTGGAGGCCAATTCCAAGCACGCGGTGTCCAGTGCCATCCGTGGCCTAGCCGGTTCGATCTATGGGGCACCCGCGGCAGCTGAGCCGCGTCGTGGTCTCTTCGGTTTCTTGGCGAGGGCCTGATGGGACTCAGCGACCGACTTAATCGTGCAGAGGCAAGCGCCGAACCGGCCGACTACCTGCAGACCAGCGCGCTTAGAATCATTGCCAATCCGGGTGGCACCCAGCTGGACATGGAAGATGTGCGTAACCGTGTCAATGATGCCCTCAAAGAGTTGGTGGGCAAGGCGCTTTACTCGGGCGGCCTAGACGCCGATGACCTGCAGATTGTGGTCTACAAGGCCATTTCGATGGTGCTGGCGGCCGCCAACTTTCCACTTACCGATGCCGACCGCGCCGATCTGGTGCAGGAGATCGTGGATGACATTCTTGGCAACGGTCCGCTGGAACAGTTGCTTCGCGACCCCGAGGTTTCCGAGATCATGGTTGCCCGCTTCGACACCATCTACGTGGAGCGCCACGGCAAGCTTTACCTGAGCGGTCTGGCCTTTGGCGATGAGGACCACCTGCGCAAGACCATCGATCGAATTGTGGGCAAGGTGGGCCGCCGCATCGATGAGTCCAGTCCGCTGGTTGACGCCAGACTCAAGGACGGCAGCCGTGTGAACGCGGTGGTTGCTCCCATCGCGCTGGATGGCGCTACCCTCACCATCCGTAAGTTCTTCAAAGACCCGTTTACGGCCAAAGATATGCTGCACACCGGAACCCTCACACAGGCGGCCATCGTGTTTTTGGATGCAGCGGTTCGAGGTCGCATGAACATCGTCATCAGCGGCGGTACCGGCTCGGGCAAGACCACCACCCTCAATGTGGTGAGCAGCTTCATCCCCGATGACGAGCGAATCGTCACCATTGAAGACTCGGCCGAACTGCAGCTAAACAAGCCGCACGTGGTTCGCCTCGAGACCCGGCCGGTCAATATCGAGGGCCAGGGTCTGGTTACCATCCGTGACCTCGTTCGCAACTCGCTTCGCATGCGCCCAGATCGCATCATCGTTGGTGAGGTGCGCGATGGCGCCGCCCTAGACATGCTGCAGGCCATGAACACGGGCCACGATGGCTCGCTCACCACGGTGCACGCCAACTCCAGTCAGGATGCCGTGAGCCGCCTAGAAACCATGAGCCTGATGGCCGGAATGGAACTGCCGATGCCGGCAATCCGCGACCAGGTGGGCAGAGCGGTCAACCTCATCATCCAGCAGTCTCGCCTTCGCGACGGTTCGCGTCGCATCACCGAAATCAGTGAGGTTTTGGGAGTGGAAGACGGCGTGGTAAAGCTGCAGCCGATCTTCAAGTTTGCCTTCAGCAATGAGGCGGATGCTGCACACATTGGTGAGCTTTTGCCCACCGGTAGCCACCCCAGTTTCTTGGGTCGCCTAGAAGAGCGCGGCATCTACATCGATCGCGAGGTGTTCAAGAAATGAACTTGATTAACAACCCCATCTTGTTGGCGGTGTTGGTGGCAGCCGCCGTTGCCTTCGCGCTGTTGCTGTTGGCAAACCTCAGCTTTGCCGGCAAGAAGCAAAACCGGCTAGACCGAGTCTTGGCCAGCTACGCCCGCGCAATGGGCGCCGGTGAGGCAGCGGAGATCGCCACCCAAACTCCAGAGTCATTCCGATTTGCGGCTCTGGAGCGCTACCAAAAGAAAGTCAACGAAAACCTGGCCGCGGCCGGCATCTCGCTTCCAGCCCAGACCTGGATCATCTCGGCTCTTGCCGCATCGCTTTTGATGGCACTTCTGGCTGGTCTATTCTTCGGCTCTGCGATGCTTGCCCTGGTCATCGGTGCGATGACCGGATTCTACGTTTTGAGCGTCTACCCAGGCTCGCGCGCCAATGCCAGGGCCGCCAAGTTTGGCGTTGAACTGCCGCAGGCGCTGGCCATCATCGCCAGCGGTTTGCGCTCGGGAATCACCTTCCAGTCGGCTTTTGCCGCCACCGCCAATCAAGACAAGGGCGAGGTGGGCAACCAGTTCAGGCGGGCCATCGCGGAGGTGCAGTTTGGCTCCACATTTGAAGACGCCCTGCGTCGGGTTTCCCAGCGCATGAAGAGCGACGACCTGGCCTGGCTGGTGCTGGCCCTTGAGATTCAGCGTGAGGTGGGTGGATCGCTGTCGGGAATCTTGGATGGCGTGAGCGCCACCATCAAGAGCCGAGCCGAGGTGAAGCGAGAGATTCGAGTGATTTCATCGGAGGGCCGAACCAGCGGTTATGTGCTGATAGCCCTTCCGATTTTCTCCTTCCTGGCGCTGTACCTGGTGCGCCCGGAGTACGCCTCCTACTTCTTCACCGATCCAACGGGAATGGTGATGCTGGGGGTATTTGTGGCACTGATGGTGGCCGGGTGGTTCTGGATGCGTAAGGCGGTAGAGGTAAATGTCTAGCTTCTGGGTTGTAGCCATCGCACTGCTGGCCGCGGGTGCCGTTGCGGCCATCTCATTGGCCGTCTTGAATACCCTTGGCAGGGGAGTGGGCAGGCAGGCGATTGCTGCCATGCCGAAGTATTCCACCCGTCCGCACTCCGGCGAGCTGGAGGCCGCTGAGGCTGCATCCGATGAGGGCAGCCTGTTTCTCAAACTGGGGCGCAGACTGCTTACCCCCAAGTATGAAAACTGGCTGCAACAGAAGTTGCAGGGTGCCGGTCAGTTTGGCTCGCTGGCTCTTGGCGCGGTGCTAACCAAAAAGGTCACCTTCGCCATCGTTGGCATCATCTTCGGTTTGCTCTTCACCTCGAAGGGCCTGGTAGACGGCCTGGCTGCGGTTGTCATTCTTGGCACTGCCGGCTTCTTTGTTCCAGACCTGTTGCTGATCTCGGAGGGGCAAAAACGCGACCAGGCAATGGAACGCGGACTACCCGACGCCATCGACCTGCTCAATCTCTGTGTGGAATCTGGCCTGAGTTTCGAGGCGGCGGTTGCCCGCGTATCGGTGAGCATGAACGGCCCGGTGGCTGAGGAATTTGGTGCTCTGATGAGCCAGATTCAGCTTGGTAAGAGCCGCGTGGAGGCCATGACCGCACTGGCCGAACGAACTAAGAGCAAGGGGCTGCAGCGAATCATCAGGGCGCTAACCCAGGTTGATTTGCTGGGTATGCCAATCAGTGGAGTGCTGGCGGAACAGGCCAGCGAAATGCGTGCCATTAGAAAAGACAGGGCGCGAGAGCAGGGTCAGAAGGTGACCATCAAGATTTTGATGCCGCTGATGTTTTGTTTCTTGCCGGCCATGTTTTTGATTGTGCTTGGCCCGGCCGTGGTGCAGTTAGTAACCGCACTGGGTCAGCTGTAATCGCAAACCCGAAGTGTATTTATTTTTTTGTTGGGGGGGGCTAGTCTTCGCCGATGTCTTCGTTCCAGAGGGCCGGGTTGGCCTCGATGAACTCGCCCATAACCTCGATGAGGCCCTTGTCGTTTAGAACGTGAACCTCGCAGCCGTGCTCGGCCACCCAGTCTTGTCCGCCCTTGAAGTTGATGTCGTCGCCAACGATGAGACGGCCGATGCCAAACTGGCGAATCAGGCCCGAGCAATACCAGCAGGGGGAGAGGCTGGTGGCGAGGGTTACTTTACGGTAGCTGCGCTGGCGGCCGGCATTGCGGAATGCGCTGGTCTCGCCGTGCATTGAGGCATCACCCTCCTGCACGCGCAGGTTGTGGCCGCTGCCTAGCAGGTGGCCATCCTCGTCGAATAGTGCAGCACCGATTGGGATGCCACCCTCCGCGAGGCCGAGGTGTGCCTCGGCAATGGCAACCTGGAGTTTCTCTTCGTCAGTTGCGAAGATCTGTCCAACTTTAAATTCCATTGCCGAGGCTCCTCTAGTTTGAAGTGGTTACTTCTTCTTGGTGCTCTTTAGAGCGGTTGCAAGTACCCAGTAGAGAACTGCTGCGATAACGAAGCCAACCAGAGCGGTTGCATCGCCACCAACGACTACCTTGAACTTGTCAGCGGTTAGGTAGAAGTTGTCGCCGAATACACCAGCGGTTGCACCAGGTGCAACGTAGGTTGGGTACTGGTTGCTGAACAGGTAGATGCTGGTTACGGTGGCAACCACAAACGCGATTGGACCGGCCAGGTTCTCCTTGATGCTCAGTGCAACTTCGCCCAGGTTCTGTCCACGGCGCATCAGCTTGTCTACCAAGACGATGGCAACCCAAGGAGCAACCCAGTAGGAGACAACCAGAAGGAAGCCCTCTAGGTGCGAGCCGAGGCCCTTTGCGTCGAGTACAGCTGCGTCGTAAGCAACGATTCCGCCGATGATGCCGGCTAGTGCCACCATGATTGCGCGGCGGGTCTTGAAGCCAAGCTTGAAGCCCATTGCAAGGAACGACATTGCGCCCGAGTAAACGTTAAGAACGTTTGCCGAAACCGAACCAACTGCAATAGCCAGCAGGGTGAGCGAAGCGATGTAGCCGTTGCCCAGCAGCTCGGTGAAGCCCTTGGTTGGGTTGTCCTGGATGCCGATGGCAGCGAATGCAACCGCACCAACAATCATCAGAATCGAGGTGCTGAAGAAGTTACCAAGACCAGCCGAAAGACCAAGCGCGCGCTTGCTTACGTTGGCAGGTAGGTAGCGGGTGTAGTCGCTGGCGAATGGGGTCCAACCAGCGGTGTAACCGTATGCTGCACCAGCTGCAAGGGTGAAACCACCGATGTTGAAGCTGCTGGCGTGGAAGCCGGCCTTGTGGCCACCGAACAGAATCATGAAGGTAACAATGATCCAGACAACTGCCAGACCGTAAGAGGTGTAGCGCTCCCAAACCTGGATGAGGTTGTGACCAATGAAGGCGATCAGAATCTGAGCCACAACAACGATGCCAAGCGAACCGGCAACTGGAATGTTGGTTAGCGCGTTCAGAGCAAGTGCACCCGAAACCGAGTTAACTGCGAACCAACCGATACCTGCCACCAGGGTGGACAGACCAGCAGGAATTAGGTTTCCCCACTTACCGAAAGCGGTGCGGCCAAGAACCATCTGAGGTAGACCTGCTTCAGGACCCATGGTGCTGAAAATACCGTGGGTAATTGCGGCAAGGCCGTTACCAACCACAACAGCCAGGATGGCCTGAGGAAGGTCTAGACCGAAGAATAGAACGCCAAGAGCACCGACGAAAACGGTTGCGAACTCTAGGTTTGGGGACGACCAGACAGTGAACAGGTGCCATGCCTTGCCGTGACGGTCGCTTGCCGGAATCGGAGCGACGTCGTGGATTTCAATAGTGGTAGCCGAAGCTGAAGTGTTTTGTGCCATGCATGTAATTTATTGGAACATCGGTCTACAAAATGCCGGTTTGGCGTCATTGCAACCCTAAATGCGCGAATCTTTGTTAAATCTTTATTTCGTGCCCGGCACCTTAAAGTTGAATCCGTGGCAGTGTTTCCCTTTCCAACCTCCGTGGCCCTCAATGCGGGTCAGGTAAGTCTTCGGGCACTCAGTGAACACTGGCACGAAGACATGTTGGAAATGATCCAAGACTCTGAGATCTCCGCGGCCATAGGTTCCGCCAAGCCGATGAGCGCCCAACAGTTGCATCTTTGGCTGCAGTCCCGTCGCGCGCAAACTGAAAGCTGCAACTGGGCCATCCTCGACAACGACTCTGGTGAGTTTGCCGGCGAGGTTAGCCTGGGCGATTTCGATGTCGAACGAAACTCGATGGCCCTGAACATTCGACTGGCCGCAACGCGCTGGCTGGATCGTGGCATCGGCACCGACACCCTCGATTCGGTGCTGACCTTTGCCTTCGATCAGCTTGGGCTGAGCAAGGTGACACTTTCGGTTTTGGCTGACAACGCGCGAGCCAGCCGCGTGTTTAGCAAGCTGGGATTTCAGCCTGGTCGTCAGTTCTCGCAGGCTGGTCACCGATTCCAGCGCATGGCAATTACCAAGCTGGATTTCATCGGGGCAATGGCCGACCGCCTGATGGGCGAGAGCCTGGATACCCAGCGCTGGAGTTTCGCCTTCGATTCGGGCAAACGTCGAGCCGGTCTGTGCGATCACACCAATCAACGCATCAGCCTCAGCCGCCACATGTCTGCCATCCACCCGGTGGATCAGAGCCGTCAGGTGATGTACCACGAGATTGCACATGCGCTTGCGGGCATGAAGCACGGCCACGATGCCCAGTGGTTGCGCATCGCAACCGATCTTGGCTATCGCAACGAGCGCATCAGTGGCAAAGAGGTTGACGAGGAACACGCTCGCTGGCAGGGCCAATGCCCCAACGGTCACAAGTACTACCGCTACCGCAAACCAACCAGGCCATCTTCATGCTCGAAGTGCTCTCGCACCTTCGATTCGCGCTACCTGATCGGCTGGACCGAGCGCGCCTAGCGAGGCGAGATTGCCGCGTAGATGATGACCATGGTCACCAGGAAGCCGGCAAAGAAGTTGAGCCAAATGAATCGGCGCCAACCCCTGTTGGCCTGCTCGCAATCGGCGTCAGACAGGTTGCGGAACGGCCAAACCACAAACAGGTAGGGCAGGGCGGCGATTGCAGCAAGTGGTGTTGGCCACTGCGCCGGCAGCAGCAGCAGGCCCGCCAGTGCGTAGCAGCAGAGCGCAAATCTCGATGTGCCTTTGGCTCCGAATGCGGTGGCGATGGAGGAGATTTTGCCCTCGCGGTCGGCTGCAATGTCCTGAACCGCGCCAAAGGCGTGGGAGGCCATACCCCAGAGCGTGAATACACCGATGAGCAGCAGCGCGTTTGGCTCGTAGAGGTTGACGCCGGCGATGGCGAGGCCAACAATCATCGGGCCAACAAAGTGGCTGGCGCTGGTGATTGAGTCTAAAAGCGGAATCTCTTTGAAGCGCATTCCCTTAGCGGAATAAGCAATTACGGTGAAAACGAAAAGTGCCAGCCAGAGCCCTGAATTGAGCGACCCTACCCAAAACAGGTATGCCAAAAATGGAATGGGCAAAAGGAACGAAACCAGCAAGGTTGGGCGATGCCAGTTTGGGTGCAAAACCGAACCCTCGATACCGCCCTTTCGCGGGTTGCGTAGGTCGCTCTCGTAGTCGAAGACATCGTTGATGCCGTACATCAGCAGGTTGTAGGGGATCAGGAAGAACAAAGTGCCAATGATGAAGGTGGCATCCAGTTGGCGGGTGGCCAACCAGTAGGCCATGGCAAATGGATAGGCCGTGTTGATCCAGGAGATTGGCCGTGAAGCCCAAAAGAGCTGACCGGTTAGCGAAGCAAAAGTTACCTTGGGCTCACTCATCGCTGCCTCGCTTCTTTCCAACCTGCCGCCAGAGCACCGGAATCAAGATGACGGCAACCGCGCTGTAAGCGAAGTCTTCGATCGGTGCAAGCGGAACTCGAAGCCCAAGCAACTTGCTTGGGTCGTAGCCAACGATGTTGAGACCAACGATCAGGTTGTCAAAGATGAGGCTCAGCAGCAGGGTGCCACCGGTTAGAAACAGAATGCTGGACTTGGCTAGCTTGCGCGATGCCCTGCCGCAGATGATGAAGACCGGGATCAATACAAATAGCACGACGGCCAAATAGGTGTAGTTCATTCGGATGCACCCGGCCTAAACAGGCGCCAGCGCTCAAGCGCCAGGTAGCCCAACAGCACGGTGTAGTTCAGCAACACCAAGAAGAAAACCTCTTCAAGTGGCAGGTTTGGCGCCAGGTCGATGCCAAGCAGTAGCCCGGAATTGCCCTCGAAGAAAACGCCATTGGCCACACCGATCAGATCCCAGCCGATGAAAAGGGCAACGCCAACCAGCAGGGTGAGCAGGGTGCGGCGTGGTTGCGGGCGCAGGGCCAGTTTGTACTTCAAATCGAGAGTGAGCATACCTCCGATGCTCACCAGCAGCGCAAAGAAATACAGGCCGTGCAGGGTCACTTCAGGCCAGTCCAGGCGGCGTCGGTCAGTGGCTGCAGTTCGGTGGAAATTGGGCCGGCGGAGCCGTCCTCGGTGAGACGCTTGTAGACCAGTTCGGCGCCAATCAGGCACATCGGTAGGCCGATGCCCGGAACCGTATTGTGTCCAACGTAGAACAGGTTCTTCACCTTGGAGCTGACGTTCTTGGGGCGGAAGAATGCGCTCTGCTTGAGGGTGTGGGCCATGCCGAGTGCGGTTCCGCTCCAGGCGTTGTACCGGGTGACAAAGTCCTGTGGGCCCATGGTCTTGCGAACCACAATTCGATCAGCCAGATCTGGCACGTTGCACCAGGCCGCAATCTGCTGGATCACGTGATCTGCTGCGGCCTCTAGCCCTGCATCACCCGAACCGTTTACGCCGCCCGAGCCGAGGCTTGGGTCTGGGGCAATCGGCACCAAGACAAAAACGTTCTCGTAGCCTTCTGGGGCAACGGTCGAATCGGTGGCGCTTGGCTTGCAGATGTAAAGCGAGGCCGGATCTGGGAACTCACTCTTGCCATCGGCCTGCTTGAACACCTTCTTGAAGTTGTTCTTCCAGTCTTCGGTGTAAAGGAGTGTGTGGTGATCAAGCTGCGGCAGTTTTCCCTTGATGCCCAGGTAAACCAGAAGCGCGCTTGGCCCTGGTTGACGCTTGCGCCACCAGGAGGCCGGCAGGGTCTGGTTCTTGGCTTCCAGCAGCTGAGTCTCAACGTGGTGCAGGTCGGCGTTGGCAATCACCAGATCGGCCTTTACCTCGGTGGCGCCTACGCGCACACCCGAAGCCCGGCCAGCGGAGTCAACCAGAATCTGGGTCACCGGAGAGTTGGTGTGAATCTCAACACCATGCTGTCTGGCCAGGTTTGCAATGGCATCGATGATCTTGCCGAAACCGCCCTGAGGGTAGAAGACGCCAACATTCATATCCACGTGGGTCATCAGGTGATACATGCTCGGCGTGGAATAAGGCGAGGCTCCCAGGAAAACCGCCGGGAAGTTGAGAATCTTACGCAGGCGGGTGTCCTTCACGTGCGAACCAGCGAAGCTGTCCAGCGAGGTGAGTAGGTGCTTGATGAATCCGCCGGCGCGCTTGGCCACCTCGGTGTTTGTAAAGGGCTTGAGGTTGGTGAAGTTGGTGTACAAGAACTTGTCTACGGCCAGGCGGTAGGTGTCCTCGGCGCTGTCTAGGTAGCGCTGCAGGCTGGCGCCGGCTCCGGGTTCCAAAGACTCAAAGAGTTCTCGGTTTTGGGCGGCACTGGCTCGAACGCGCAGCACGTCATCGGTGCCCTCAAAACGAGTTTGGTAAGCAGGGTCTAACTGCACCAGGTTTAGCTGCTGTTCGGCCGTGGTGCCCATCAACTTGAAGAACTGGTCGAACGCCTCCGGCATCAGGTACCACGATGGGCCAAGGTCGAATCGGAAGCCGTCGCTCTCCCAAACCGAGGCACGGCCACCAACCTGCTCGTTTGCCTCGAACAGCTGCACCTTCATGCCCGACTTGGCAAGCAGGGCTGCGGTAGCCAAACCACCGATACCGCCACCGATTACAACTGCCTTTTTGGTCATTTGAGTCCAGCTCCCAGATAGGCCCGTGCCACCAGGATCAATTTGCGAGGGTTGGAGACCCGAATTCGGGTGGTGGCTAGGCGAGCCGCCGGGGTCTTGGAAATCTTGAGGTTCAACTCGGCAAAGAGCAAAAGTGCAGCCGATACTGCCTTCGCACATCCCGCCGGCAGGTTAGGCAGTTCCTTGGCCGCAACGGCAAGCTCGCCATCGATGTCTGCCACCAGCGCATCGCGCTGCGCATCGGTGAAGTTGGCTGCGGTGATGCCGGGGAAGTAGCTGCGGCCCAGGGTGTTGAAGTCGGCCGCCAGATCGCGCAAGAAGTTGACCTTCTGGAAGGCCGAACCCAGGGCACGGGCGCCGGTGGCCAGCGCCAGCTTCTGCTCGGTTTCGTAGTGCACTCCACCGTGGCGAATGAAGGCAGCAAGGCACATCAGGCCAACCACCTCGGCACTGCCGTAGATGTACTGCTCTAGTGAAGCCTGGTCGTGAACCGTCTGGGTTAGGTCGGCGCGCATCGATGCAAAGAATGGCTGGATTAGGTCGCGGCCAAAGCCGCAGTCGCGGGCGGTGCTGGCAAAGGCGTGAATCACCAGATCGGTGGCAAAGCCGTCTTCAAGCGCGCGATAGACCGCTGCCTCATAGTCATCGAGGGCGCTCGCGGGATCAACTGCACCACCGGCAGCCTTGGCCTGGGCGGCAGCGCCATCCACAATCTCATCGGCAACCCTAACCAGGGCGTAAATGTTTCTTACCGGCTGGCGAATCTCGCGCGACAGCAGTCGGGTTGCCCAGCCAAAACTGGTTGAGTACTGCGCGATTACCTGATTGCAGGCGGCCTCGGCGGCAGCTGTGTACTGCGCTAAACCCGTTCCAAGCTGCATTGCCGTCATGGCTTCAAGATTACTGACAAGAGTGAAGGTTGGTTGCCGAGCCAGCGGGCTAGAGCCAGTCATTGCGACGGAATGCCCAGTAGAGCGCTCCAGAAACAATAACGATGAGGCTCACCGACAGGTAGAGACCCGTCTCATTTCCAAAGCCAACAAACGGAATGTTCTGACCAAACCAACCCGTGATTGCGGTTGGTACGGCAATGATGGCCGCCCAGGAGGTGACCTTCTTCATGATCAGGTTCATCTTGTTGCCCTGGATGGTGAGGTTGGTTTCCAGCAGGGTGGTCACCAGGTCTCGAAGCGAATCGGTCCAGTCGGCTACGCGCATCACGTGGTCGTAAATGTCCTGGTAGTAGGGAACCATCTTGTTGCTGATCACCTGGGCGTCGCGCTTCACGATTGGGTTCAGTACCTCGCGCATCGGGATCGCAACTCGACGAAGGGTAACCAGCGACTTGCGAAGCTCGTAGCTGCGCTTCTGGATGGCGCGGTTGTTGTCGTCATCATCGTCGAACAGCAGATCTTCAAGGTCTTCCACCTCGTTGTCTAACTTGCCGATGACGTCAAAGTAGCCGTCCACGATCACGTCTAGGGTGCCCCAGAGCAAGAACGAAACACCGTGACCAGCCAGCGCCTGAGAATCATCCCAGCGCTGAGTCAGCTGGCTGATGTCAAAGGACTCGTCGTCGCGCACGGTGATCAGTGCGTTATCGGTGACAAAGATTGAGAGCTCCTGAGTGGTTAGCTCTTTGGTCTTTTCGTCGACCTTGGCCGCGTAGGCGTTGATGAAGAGGTGGGTGTCGTAGTGCTCCAGTTTGGGGCGCTGCTTGCCCACAAAGGCGTCTTCTACGGCCAGTTCGTGCAGGCCGAGGGCAATGGCAAGTTCACGCATTTCCTCGATGCTTGGGTTGACCAAGTCCATCCAAACCGCGGTGTCTTTACGCTTTTTGAGCCCCACCAAATAGGGGATGTCGATTTCACCAGACACCAGAAGGCCACTCTTATAAATTCGGCTGCGACGCATTCCCTCATCTTAGAGCGGCAACCTTGCGCGCAGATGGCAGAACGCACCGCTCTTCCCCGCCCAAATTCAACACTTTTAAGGTTTAGACTTTAACAATGCCTAGCAATATGAAGCCTCGTAGTCACGTTGTCACCGATGGAATTGAGCGCGCAGCCGCTCGCGGAATGCTCCGCGCAGTTGGTATGGGCGATGAGGACTGGGTCAAACCGCAGATCGGCGTTGCCAGTTCTTGGAACGAGGTGACCCCTTGCAACCTGTCGCTAGACCGTCTGGCCGATGCAGCCAAGCAGGGTGTTCACGCCGCTAACGGCTACCCGCTTGAGTTTGGAACCATCTCGGTTTCGGACGGCATCTCGATGGGCCACGAGGGCATGCACTTCTCGCTGGTTTCCCGCGAGGTTATTGCAGACTCCGTAGAGACCGTTATGCAGGCTGAGCGCCTCGACGGTTCGGTTCTGCTTGCCGGTTGCGACAAGTCGCTTCCTGGCATGCTGATGGCTGCTGCTCGTCTAGACCTGGCATCGGTGTTCCTATACGCCGGTTCCATTGCTCCGGGCTGGGTAAAGCTTTCGGACGGCACCGAGAAGCAGGTGACCATCATCGATGCCTTTGAGGCCGTTGGTGCCTGCAAGGCCGGCAAGATGAGCCTTGAAGACCTAGACGCCATCGAGCGCGCAATTTGCCCAGGTGAAGGTGCCTGTGGCGGTATGTACACCGCTAACACCATGGCCGCTGCTGCCGAGGCACTTGGCATGAGCCTTCCTGGCTCGGCTTCGCCTGGTTCGGCAGACCGCCGCCGCGACAACTGGGCTCACCGCTCGGGTGAGGCAGTAGTTAACCTCATCGCCAAGGGCATCACCGCTCGTCAGATTCTTACCAAGAAGGCCTTCGAGAACGCCATCGCGGTTACCTGTGCCTTCGGTGGTTCCACCAACGCTGTGCTTCACCTTCTTGCCATCGCTCGCGAGGCCGAGGTTGACCTACAGCTTGAAGACTTCAACAAGATTGCCGACAAGGTTCCACACCTAGGCGACCTAAAGCCATTCGGTCAGTTTGTTATGGCGGACGTAGACCGCATCGGTGGCGTACCGGTAATGATGAAGGCTCTGCTTGACGCAGGCCTGCTTCACGGCGACGCGCTAACCGTTACCGGCAAGACCCTTGCCGAAAACCTAGAGGGCATCAACCCACCAGACCCAGATGGCAAGATCATCCGTGCCATGAACAACCCAATCCACAAGACCGGTGGCCTTGCAGTTCTAAAGGGCACTATGGCTCCTAAGGGTGCAGTTGTAAAGACCGCAGGCTTCGACCTTGAGGAATTCACCGGTCCAGCACGCGTCTTCGACCGCGAGGCAGGTGCCATGGAGGCACTCACCGAGGGCAAGATCAAGGCCGGCGACGTAGTGGTTATTCGCTACGAAGGCCCTAAGGGTGGCCCTGGCATGCGCGAGATGCTTGCCATCACCGCAGCAATTAAGGGTGCGGGATTGGGCAAGGATGTTCTACTATTGACTGACGGACGATTCTCAGGCGGCACAACCGGCCTGTGCATCGGCCACATTGCTCCAGAGGCCACCGATGGTGGACCAATTGCTCTGGTGCGCGATGGAGACTTGATTCGAGTCGATATCGCAGCTCGTTCGCTCGAACTACTCGTTGAGCCAGAAGAGCTGGAAGCCCGCAAGATCAGCTGGGCTCCTCTTCCACCGCGCTACACCCGTGGCGTGCTCGCGAAATATTCCAAGCTTGTTCACCCTGCTTCCGAGGGTGCGTACTGCGGATAGTTCGTTTCTGCCTTTTTAGCTAACGAGGGAACACCCATGTCTCACGAGATCCTTACTGGCGCCGAGTCGATCGTTCGATCGCTCGAGTTGCTGGGCATCGAGGACATCTTTGGTTTGCCTGGTGGCGCAATTCTGCCCACCTACGACCCGCTGATGGACTCCAAGAAAATCCGTCACATTCTGGTTCGTCACGAGCAGGGTGCTGGTCACGCTGCCGAGGGTTACGCCGCCGCATCGGGCAAGCTTGGTGTTTGCATTGCCACCAGTGGCCCTGGCGCCACCAACCTGGTAACCGCAATCGCCGATGCCTACCTCGACTCGGTTCCGCTGCTGGCCATCACCGGCCAGGTTGGCTCGCACCTCATCGGTAGCGACGCCTTCCAGGAGGCGGACATCGTTGGTATCACCATGCCAATCACCAAGCACTCGTTCCAGGTTTCGCGCGCCGAGGACATCCCTGAGGCTTTGGCTTCGGCGGTTTTGATTGCAACCACCGGCCGTCCTGGCCCGGTTCTAGTTGACATCACCAAGGACGCTCAGCAGGGCAAGGCTCCATTTATCTGGCCGCCAAAGGTTGACCTACCTGGCTACAAGCCGGTAACCAAGCCGCACGGCAAGCAGATTTCGGCAGCCGCTCAGCTTATTTCAGAGTCCAAGAAGCCAGTGCTTTACGTTGGTGGCGGTGTTATCCGCGCCGGTGCAAACAAGGAACTGCTAAAGCTTGCAGAGCTCACCGGTGCCCCAGTTGTAACCACTCTGATGGCTCGCGGCGCCTTCCCAGACTCGCACCACCAGAACCTGGGCATGCCTGGCATGCACGGAACCGTTCCTGCGGTTACCGCGCTGCAGAAGGCCGACCTGCTCATCACCCTGGGTGCCCGCTTCGACGACCGCGTAACCGGCGACGTCAAGTCGTTCGCCACCGGCGCCAAGGTCATCCACGTAGACATCGACCCAGCCGAGATTGGCAAGATTCGCTTCGCGGATGTGCCAATCGTGGGCGATGCCAAGGAAGTTATCAACGAGCTAAACGCAGAGCTTGCAGCCGCCAAGGGTGCCAAGCCAGACCTATCGGACTGGTGGAAGTTCCTCGATGGCCTAGTAGAGCGATACCCACTGGGTTACCTGCCTGCCTCGGATGGCAAGCTAAGCCCACAGCACGTGATTCAGCGCATCGGTGAGCTAAGTGGCCCAGAGGCCATTTACGCAGCCGGCGTTGGTCAGCACCAGATGTGGAGCGCGCAGTTCATCAAGTACGAGCGCCCAAACGCCTGGCTAAACTCGGGCGGTGCCGGAACCATGGGTTACTCGGTTCCTGCCGCAATGGGTGCCAAGGTTGCTCAGCCAGACCGCCTAGTTTGGGCCATCGATGGAGACGGCTGTTTCCAGATGACCAACCAGGAACTGGCCACCTGCGCCATCAACAACATTCCAATCAAGGTTGCTGTTATCAACAACTCTTCGCTTGGCATGGTTCGTCAGTGGCAGACCCTGTTCTACGACAAGCGTTACAGCAACACTGATCTTCACACCGGCACCGATGCCCTGATGATTCCGGACTTCGTGAAGCTGGCAGACGCTTACGGCTGCCTCGGCATTCGCGTTGAGAAGGAAGAAGAGATCGACGCTGCCATCAAGCTGGCCATGGAGACCAACGACCGTCCGGTTGTTATCGACTTCATCGTTAGCCGCGACAGCATGGTTTGGCCAATGGTTTCGGCCGGTGTTTCCAACGACGAGGTCAAGTATGCGCGTGACGCCGCACCGGTTTGGGATGGCGAGGAGTAAATCATGACCACTCACGTACTTTCGCTTTTGGTTGAAGACCGTCCTGGTCTGCTCACCCGAGTTGCCGGACTCTTCGCTCGTCGTGGCTTCAACATCGAATCGCTTGCCGTTGGTACCAGCGAGATCGAGGGCCTCAGCCGCATCACCGTTGTGGTTGGTGTTGAAGGTGCTCCGCTGGAGCAGGTCACCAAGCAGCTCAACAAGCTCATCAACGTAATCAAGGTTGTAGAGCTAGAGCCAGAGCAGTCGGTGCTTCGCGATCACATGCTCATCAAGGTAAAAACCGATGCCAGCACTCGTGGCCAGGTTCTTGAGGCGGTAACCTTGTTTAGGGCTCGTGTCATCGATGTTGTAAGCGATGCTCTAATCATTGAGGTCACCGGCGATTCGGCTAAGTGCGCTGCCTTCATCAAGGTTCTAGAACCATTCGGCATCAAAGAAATGGTTCAGTCCGGAATCTTGGCTATGGGCCGCGGATCTAAGTCGATCACCGAAAAGGTTCTCAAGCAGTAGCCCCAAAGTTTTAGTTTTATCCCATTCATTTAATTTCAATAGCTTCATCAAACAAGGAGAAATAAAGTGGCAGAAATCTACTACGACAAGGATGCAGATCTCTCGATCATCCAGGGTCGCAAGGTAGCAGTTATCGGTTACGGTTCGCAGGGTCACGCACACTCGCTAAACCTAAAGGACTCGGGTGTAGACGTTGTAGTTGGTCTACAGCCAGGCTCGAAGAGCAAGGCAACCGCCGAGGAGCAGGGCCTGAAGGTCGTAACTCCTAGCGAGGCAGCCGAGTGGGCAGACGTCATCATGATTCTGACTCCAGACCCTTCGCAGCGTCACCTTTACTCGGCAGACATCGAGAAGCACCTCACCGCAGGTAAGGCTCTTGTATTCGGTCACGGTTTCTCGGTTCGCTACGGCTACATCAAGCCGCCAGCCGACGTAGACGTATTCCTAGTTGCTCCAAAGGGCCCAGGTCACCTGGTTCGCCGCGAGTACCTAGCTGGCAAGGGTGTTCCTAACCTAATCGCCATCGAACAGGACGCAACCGGCAAGGCATTCGACCTAGCTCTTAGCTACTCGAAGGCAATCGGTGGTACCCGTGCGGGCACCATCAAGACCACCTTCACCGAAGAGACTGAGACCGACCTATTCGGCGAGCAGGCTGTTCTCTGTGGTGGCGCTTCGCAGCTGATCCAGTACGGTTTCGAGACCCTAACCGAGGCTGGCTACCAGCCTGAGGTTGCTTACTTCGAGGTTCTACACGAGCTCAAGCTAATCGTTGACCTAATGTACGAGGGTGGCATTGCCAAGCAGCGTTGGTCGGTTTCCACCACCGCCGAGTACGGCGACTACATCTCGGGCCCACGCGTTATTGGCCCAGAGGTCAAGGAGCACATGCGCGATGTTCTAACCGACATCCAGGATGGCACCTTCGCTCGTCGTTTCATTGCTGACCAGGACGCTGGCGCACCAGAGTTCGCAGCACTTCGCGCCAAGGGCGAGGCTCACCCAATCGAGAAGGTTGGCCGTAACCTACGCCAGCTGTTCTCGTGGTTGCGCAACGCAGACACCGAGAAGGACTACGTAGAGGGTTCGACCGGTCGCTAAATAGCGATTTGCTAACGAAAGGGCTCGGCTTAGGCCGGGCCCTTTTTGCATACCCTAGACTAAAAACCATTCAATCGAAATGGATTTGTCGTGCAGCGTCTAAACCTAGAAACTAAGTCGGGTAGGCGTGCGCTAACGGTAACCCTCGGTGTCATGTCCATGTTCCCAGCCATGGCCACCGATATGAATATCTCGGCCTTCGAGATCATCGCCAAGCAGTTCCAGGTGCCAATCGCCTCGGTATCGCTGACCCTTGCCGTTGCCATGGTGGGCATGGGTTTGGGTATGACCACCTGGGGTCCAATCTCCGACCGAATCGGTCGTCGCATTCCGGCGCTGATGGGCGTTGGGCTCTACATTTTGGGTTCCATCCTGGTGATGTTATCCACCAGCCTTCCGATGATGATTGTCTTCCGGTTGGTGCAGTCGTTCGGCGGATCGGCCGGAGTGATCATGAGCCGCTCGATTGTGCGCGACCTCTATCAGGGCAAGGAAATGGCCCGCCTGCTCTCGGCGGTTTCCACAATCTTCCTCATCACTCCCGTTTTGGCGCCCAGTGTTGGAGCCCTGCTGCTCAATTGGTGGCCTTGGCAGGCGCTGTTTGCCGTGATGGCCGGCTTTGGTCTGGTGATTTCGATTGCGATCTTCCGGCTGCCCGAAACCCTAGCGGACGAGAACCGAACCAGTAACGGGGTCTTGGGTTCGATTAAGGCCTACGGGCAGATTCTGCAGAACAGCCGCTTCCGTCACTACGCCTTCCACAATGCGGTTACCGTTGCTGTGACCTTCAGTTACATTTCCTCTACGGCCGCCGTGTACCTTGGCGAGTTCGGGCTGAGCAAAACCGCGTTCGCCATCAACTTTGGAATCACCGCATTTGGTCAGGCGGTTGGCGCCCAGCTAAACCGATTGGTGCTTCGCCGGATATCGGTGGTTCAGGCGATGCGCCTCTTTGTTATTTTGCAGGTTACCTTTGCCACCGCAATCTTTACCGCCGGAACTTTGCACGCCAGTGTCTTTGTGGTGATTGCCTTCCAGGTGCTAACCATGATGTGCGGTGGTTCGGTGATTGCCAATGGCACCACCCTGGCCCTCAAAGACTTCAGCCGCAACACAGCAAGCGCGGTGGCGCTGATTGGTCTGGCTCAGACCGGAACCGGCGGGGTGGTCTCGGCCATCCTGAGTTTCTTGCCGTTGCTGGCGCTGCAGCGAATGACCGGCGGAATGCTATTTGCCGCGATGCTTTCGCTGGGTGCACTGCTTTACAGAGAGTTTGGCTCGCGCAACAAGGCGCTGACCGCGGCTTAGCGATTGAGGCGGTATTCCTTCTTGAGGAGTCCGCTAGCGTACTGGGTGGTTCCCACCAGCTGATAGCCACTGAGTGCGCCCTCAAGCTCACCCTCGAATAGTGGCAAACCGGCGCCCAGAACATCTGGAGTAACAAATAGCTGCATCTGGCCAAGCAGGCCAGCATCCATGGCCTGGCGAACCACATCGGCGCCGCCCATGATCAGCATCTGGCCCTCAACGTGGCGCGATAGTTCGTCAACCACCAGGTCGATTGGCCCGTGGATTAGGTGCACGTTTGGGTCTTTTAGTCCGTCGTAGCGCATTGGGTTGTTGGTGAGCACGTAGGTTGGCAGTGCCTGTGGCTCGCCACCCATTGCTTGCAACTGAAAATCGAAGGTCTTGCTGCCCATCAACACTGCGGTGGTGGCACCAAGCAGTTCGACAAAGCCGTAGTCTTCGTCGGCGGTGAGGTACTTTTCAGCCCACTCCATGTCGCCATCGGGGCCAGCTAGGTAGCCGTCGCTAGAGACAGCGGCAAAGAAAACTAGATCAATCACGCTTAAAGGTTAGCGGTGAGTTCTAGCTCTAGAAGTGGTCCGGCCTTCACTTGACGCAGCAGCTCGCTGGTCTCGCGCTCCCAGTCGAAGTTGCTGGCAAACTGCACATTGATGGGCTTGCCGATGGCCTGCTCGGCGGCGGCCAGCGCGTGACTGGCATCGATGCGGTTCATGTTGCCAACCAGAATCAGTTCGATCTCGGTGGGGATTGGACCGGGGATTTGGGCCAGGCGGGCTGCCCACTGGCCATGCACGAATGCCTGCTGCAGCCCGAAAAGGTTCTGCAGTGCCTTGGGCAGCAGGGCAGCTGGGCCGTAGGAGTGCGCCACAATCTGGAAGATGGGTTGGAACAGCGGGTGGTTCTGGTTGGCCTGGATCAGACGAACGCGGCCCAGGTTCTTGTCCAGCACGTACTCGGCCTCCACCAGGCGGTCTACCTCGCGCATGGCGGTTGGCAACGAGGTGTACGCAAACTCCGCCAACTCGGTGATGGTGAATTCCAGGCCGGCATTTAGAAAGAGCTTGGCCAGCATCAGTCCCTGCACATCGCTGCGAATGAGCGGGGACAGCAGCGCTGGTTTTGGTTTCATAAAATGAAAGATAACTTACAATGATTGAAAGAATCAAGAGGCAAATCGGCCGAGTCCCCAACCTAAACTTGAAGACATGACTAAGCCAATCGTCCTCATTGCAGAAGAACTTTCCCCAGCCACTGTTGCTGCCCTAGGCCCAGACTTCGAGGTGCGCAACGTAGACGGCACCGATCGTGCAGCCCTGCTCAAGGAGCTTGCCACCGCCGACGCAATCCTCGTTCGCTCGGCTACCCAGGTAGACGCCGAGGCCATCGCCGCAGCTCCAAAGTTGAAGGTTGTTGCTCGTGCCGGTGTTGGCCTAGACAACGTAGACATCAAGGCTGCCACCAACGCTGGTGTCATGGTGGTAAACGCACCTACCTCAAACATCATCTCGGCAGCAGAACTTGCCATCGGTCAGCTATTCTCGCTGGCCCGTTTCATCCCAGACGCCAACGCCTCGCTTAAGGCCGGCGAGTGGAAGCGCAGCAAGTTCACCGGTGTTGAGTTCTTCGAGAAGACCGTTGGAATCGTCGGCCTCGGCCGTATCGGTGCCCTGGTTGCCCAGCGTCTTGCCGGCTTCGGCGTAGAGCTAATCGGCTACGACCCATACGTCACCCCGGCCCGCGCCGAGCAGATGGGCGTCAAGCTTGCCACCCTCGACGAGGTAATGGCTCAGGCCGACTTCATTACCATCCACATTCCTAAGACCCCAGAGACCACCGGCCTCATTGGCAAGGAGCAGTTTGCCAAGGCCAAGAGCAACCTCCGCATTGTCAACTGCTCGCGCGGTGGCATCATCGATGAGACCGCACTCTACGAGGCACTGTCCACCGGACAGATTGCCGGCGCTGGTCTAGACGTATTCGTTCAGGAGCCACCAAAGGGCAACCCACTGCTGACCCTGCCAAACATCGTGGTCACCCCGCACCTGGGTGCATCCACCGATGAGGCTCAGGAGAAGGCCGGTGTATCGGTTGCCAAGAGCGTTCGTCTGGCACTTGCCGGCGACCTAGTTCCAGACGCCGTCAACGTGGCCGGTGGCAACATCGACGCCTCGGTGAAGCCAGGCATCTCGCTGATGGAAAACATGGGTCAGATTCTGTTTGGCCTTTCGGGCGGCAACATCTCGTCCATCGAGGTTGAGGTTCGCGGCGAGATCGCAGCTCACGATGTATCGGTGCTCAAGCTGGCCGGTCTGAAGGGCTTCTACCAGAACGCTGTTACCGAGCAGGTTTCCTACGTAAACGCTCCGCTGATGGCCGAGGCTCGTGGCGTAGACGTGAAGCTGACTGTTGACACCCTCAGCGAGGAATACCGCAACGTAACCACCATCAAGGCAACCTTGGCCGACGGCACCACCGCCAGCGTTTCGGGTACCGTAATTGGCCCTAAGCACCACCAGAAGATTGTGAACATCAACGGTTATGACGTTGAGTTGGCTCTGGCTGACCACTTCGTTCTGATGGTCTACACCGACCGCCCTGGCATCGTTGCTGTTTACGGCAAGGCCTTCGCAGATGCCGGCATCAACATTGCAGCAATGCAGATTGCTCGCGAGCAGAAGGGTGGCAAGGCTCTCTCGGTTATCACCGTGGACAGCAAGGTAGACGCTTCAGTTCTTGAAGCTGTTCGCGTTGAGATCCAGGCCGACCAGATGCTGGCCATCGACATCAACCTCTAAGCTCTAAACGCAAAACCCCGGTCTCTACTGAGGCCGGGGTTTTTGCTTTGCTGGGTTACTTCTGCTTTGGAAGCACCCAGATGACAACGCTGGCCAGGGCCAGGAAGATGAGGGCTGCGCCACCGATCATGGCGGTGTGCAAGTGCTGGGAGCCGGCCACCGATGCAGATACGCCGTGTGGGTCAACCGCGCTGGCGAGTGCCACCAGCATGCTTAGGCCAAGGGCGCTACCAAGCTGCACGGCCACACTGACCACGCCAGAAGCCGCACCCGAATCCTTGGGCTCGACGTTGGCGATTCCGGCCGAGGTGAGGCGAATGGTGGACGCGCCCTGACCAAGACCGATCAACATCATCGGAAGTGCCAGGGTGAGGGTGTAATCGCTGTTGCGGGTGGCGAATCCAAGCAGGAAGGTGCCCACCATGACCACGGCAAGGCCGCCGGCAAGGAATGGCGCGTTGCCAAACTTCTTACTCAGCTTTGGCACAAACATTGCGATGGCGAAGCTGGCTAGGGTCATCGGCAGGAAGGCAAGTCCGGTTTCCAGTGGAGTTAGCCCGCGGGTGTTCTGCAGGTACTGCGAGCCGTAGAACCAGAAGCCGGCCATCGAGCCAACAAATAGGAAGCGCGCTCCGTTGGCGGCATTGCGCTGGGCGTTCTTCAGCAGGCGCAGCGGAAGCAAAGGATTTGGTGCCTTGGCCTCGTGGCGCACAAACCAAACCAAGAACAGAACTCCTGCCGCCAGACAACCAAGGGTGATCGGGCTGCCCCAACCGATCTCGGCGGAGTTGACCAGGCCGTAAACCAGACCGGTCATTCCGATGGTGGATGTGATGGCGCCAAGGACATCCAAGCGGCCACTGTGACGCTCGGTCTCGGTGAAGACAATCGGAGCCAAGATAACCAGGGCAACACCGATGGGGAAGTTGATTAGGAAGGCCCAGTGCCAACCCAGGGTGCCGGCAATCAGACCGCCAAGCACCAGTCCGAGGGTGGTGCCGCTACCGGTAACCGAACCGTAGACCGCCAGGGCGCGACCACGCAGTGGTTCGGTGGGGAAGCTAACCGAGAGCAGTGCCAGGGTGGATGGAGCCACAACCGCGGCCGATAGACCCTGCAGCAGGCGACCGATGATGAGGATCTCGGCGCTCTGGGCAAAGCCCAGGATCAGGGAGGCCAGCGCAAAGGCGCCAAGGCCAATCATGAAGGTGCGACGACGACCGTAGATATCGCCAAGGCGGGCGCCCAGCAGCAGGAAGCCGCCGAACGAAAGCATATAGGCGGTTTGAACCCAGGCCAGGCCAGCACCCGAGAAATGCAGGTCGTGCTGGATGAGTGGCAGGGTGGCAACCGCAATGGAGAGGTCCATCACCAGCATCAGATAACTGAGCGAAACTACGGTGAGGGTGAGGCCAGGGCGGCTGGCAAAATGAGGCTGCGAGGAGGTCATGCCTCCATAGTATTGAGGCTAAAACCTAATAGGTGAACTTTTTTAGGAGTGAGACAGGTACTGCTAGTGCCTGTTTACTTCTCTACTGCCTTGCCGGATTCAATCCAGCCCAGGGTGCCACCGGCAACCGATACGGCATCGATGCCATTTGCAAACAGAACATCGGCACCCTTGGCGCTGCGCACACCCGAACGGCAGATGACAAACACGCGGCCGCCGTCTTCGATTTCGTCTAGGCGGCTCTCCAGCTGACCAAGAGGAATGTGGTGAGCGGTTGGCACGTGACCCTCTGCAAACTCGTCGTCCTCGCGAACATCAAGAACATAGGAACCGGCGGCAATCTCGCGGGCTAGGTCTTCTACAGAAACTTCAACGGCCATGGTTACTCCTTGGTTGCAAAGTGGATGGTTCGTGGCGAACTAGATACAACCTTAACCTAGATAACCCGCCTATTTGTTTTTAGTAATTTTGTTACATGGACCCAACCGCCTGGATCAAAAAATACGACACTCCAAACTACGTTTACACCAAGGATGTGAACCAGTTTGTGGTGGAGTTTGTCGGCGCCATGAAGCCCGGCACGGCAATCGACTTGGCCGGCGGCGAAGGTCGCAATGCGGTTTGGTTGGCCGAGCAGGGCTGGCAGGTTGAGAACATCGACTTCGCCCAAAATGCTCTAGACAAGTACCTGCTTCTAGCCGCCGAGCGGGGCGTGCAAGACCGCTGCCTAGCCACCTGTGCCTCGGCCTTAGATTTCACCAGTCAACTAGCCCCCGTAGACCTGGTCTTGGTGGCCTACCTCCACATCTACTCGCACCAGTTTGAGGTTGCCATGGCCAATGCGGTGGCCTGCCTAAAGCCGGGCGGAACCATCGTTGGAGTTTGGCACGCGCTAGACAACCTGCAGAGCGAACACCCGCACGGCCCGCAAAACCCCGATGTCCTGCCATCAGTGGAGTCATTGACCGCGCTGTGTGCACGACTTGGAATCCAGATTGAAACTCTGGAAAACCGTGATGGAAAAGTGCGCACCGATAATGGCCCAATGCCGTCGGTGACCGTTGTTCTAAAAGGTAAAGTTATTGATAACAAACCTGCAGGAGCTTTAGATTGACTCGTGAATACAAGCTTGCCGTTATCGGTGGCGATGGAATTGGCCCAGAAGTAACCGCGTATGCCCTGCAGGCACTCGAGGTGGCCACCCGTGGCTCGGGTCTGACCTTTGCAACCACCGAGTACGACCTGGGCGCTCGCCGTTTCCACGCAACCGGTGAGACCCTCACCGACGCCGACCTGGCTAGCCTAAAAGAGCACGACGCCATTCTGCTGGGCGCTATCGGAGACCCACAGGTTCCAAGCGGCGTGCTTGAGCGCGGCCTGCTGCTAAAGCTTCGCTTTGCCTTTAACCACTACATCAACCTGCGCCCAACCAAGCTTTTCCCTGGAGTAACCAGCCCGCTGGCCAACCCAGGCAAGGTCGATTTCGTGGTTGTTCGCGAGGGCACCGAGGGTCCATACGTGGGCAACGGCGGCGCCATTCGCGTTGGCACTCCGCACGAGGTGGCCAACGAGGTTTCGGTCAACACCGCATTCGGTGTTGAGCGCACTGTTCGCTACGCCTTCGAGCTAGCCTCCACTCGCGAGCGCAAGCAGGTAACCCTGGTGCACAAGCACAACGTTTTGGTTCACGCCGGAAGCATGTGGCAGAAGATCGTGAACCGAGTGGCCGAGGAATACCCTGCGGTTACTCACAACTACCTACACATCGACGCAGCAACCATCTTCATGGTTACCGACCCAGAGCGCTTCGATGTGATTGTCACCGACAACCTATTTGGTGACATCATTACCGACCTTGCAGCCGCCATCAGCGGTGGAATCGGTTTGGCCGCCAGCGGAAACATCAACCCCGAGGGCGACTTCCCAAGCATGTTTGAGCCGGTACACGGTTCGGCTCCAGACATTGCTGGCAAGAACCTGGCAGACCCAACCGCCGCAATCCTCAGCGCAGCGATGCTGCTGAACCACCTGGGCAACTCGGTGGCCGCAGCCCGCATCGAGCACGCCGTAGCAGCCGACCTGGCAAGCCGCGGCAGTGCAAAGCGCAGCACCGACGAAGTAGCTAAGAGCATCTTCGCAAACCTCTAAAAGTTGTATGCCAATGGCGGCATGTAAAGAAAGTGATTGATCATGGCCTACGAATGGACCATCGAAACTAACCAAAACCCACTTCCGGATGCCGAGCGCGAGGCCATTCTGGCCAACCCAGTATTCGGCGCCAAATTCACCGACCACCAGGTAGTTGTTGCCTGGACCAAGGAAGACGGCTGGCACGACGCCAAGGTCATTCCTTACGGACCAATCATGATGGACCCATCCGCTGCGGTTCTGCACTACGGCCAGGAAATCTTTGAGGGCATCAAGGCCTACCGTCACGAAGATGGCAGCATCTGGACCTTCCGCCCAACCGCAAACGCCGAGCGCCTGCAGCGCAGTGCCCACCGCATGGCCCTCCCAGAGGTTCCGGTGGAGATCTTCGTTGAGAGCCTGCGCAAGCTGCTCTCGGTTGACGCCGCCTGGGTTCCACAGCCGGTAAACGAGAAGACCCTTTACATCCGTCCGTTTGAGATTGCTGCCGAGAACTTCCTGGGTGTTCGTGCCGCTCACCGCGCCGAGTACCGCGTAATCGCGTCGCCGGTTGGTCCTTACTTCACCGGTGGCGTAAAGCCAGTAAAGATCTGGATCGCGCTAGACAGCTCGCGCGCCGGCAAGCACGGCACCGGTGAGGCCAAGACCGGCGGAAACTACGCTGCCTCACTACTTGCCCAGACCGAGGGTTACGACAACGGTTGCTCGCAGGTTATGTTCCTAGACGCCGAGACCGGAACTCACATCGAGGAACTGGGCGGCATGAACCTGTTCTTCGTTTACAAGGACGGCCACGTAGCCACTCCTGCGCTGGACGGCAACATCCTGCACGGAATCACCCGCGACAGCGTAATCACCCTGATCCGCGACCGCGGCCTCAAGGTTGAAGAGCGCCTGATCACCCTCGACGAGGTTCGCGCCGGTGTAAACAGCGGCGACATCGTTGAGATGTTTGCCTGTGGCACCGCTGCGGTAATCACTCCGGTTGGTCAGCTGCTTAGCCGCGAGGAGACCATCGGTGAGGCCGACCCGGCACCTGGTGCCCTAACCGTTTCGCTGCGCGAAGAGCTGACCGGCATGCAGTACGGCCGCGTTGCAGACCGCCACAACTGGTTGGTCAAGCTAGTCGACTAGTTTGTCTTGAATTGAATGCCGTGACCTAGGTCACGGCATTCGTCTTTCCGGGCTGAGTCCGGTCGCCTCTGGCCCTTCGGGAGCGCACGGCGGCAACGGTAAACTTGAGGCATTATGTCGCTAATTACCGCACCCTTCACAACCGCAACCGGCGCCGACGTCAAGGTTCGTTTCTGCCCTTCGCCAACCGGAACTCCGCACGTTGGTTTGGTGCGCACCGCGCTGTTTAACTGGGCCTACGCTCGTCACACCGGCGGTACCTTTGTGTTCCGCATCGAAGACACCGATGCCGCCCGCGACAGCGAAGAGTCTTACGAGGCAATCCTGGATGCGCTTCGTTGGTTGGGTCTCAACTGGGACGAGGGCATCGACGTGGGTGGCCCTAACGAGCCTTACCGTCAGAGCCAGCGCAGCCACATTTACCTCGAGGTAATCGAGAAGCTAAAGGCCAGCGGCCACATCTACGAGAGCTACCTCACCGGCGAAGAGATCGACGCCCGCAACGAGGCAGCCGGCCGCGCCAAGCAACTTGGCTACGACAACAGCGAGCGCGACCTCACCGAGGAACAGCGTGCCGCCTACCGTGCCGAGGGTCGCAGTCCAGCACTTCGTCTGCGTGTGCCTGAGCAGGACATCACCTTCACCGACCTGGTTCGTGGCGAGATCACCTTCCCGGCCGGCTCCTTCCCAGACTTCGTAGTGGTTCGCCCTAACGGCCAGCCGCTTTACACGCTGGTAAACCCGGTTGACGACGCCCTGATGGGTGTCACCCACGTACTTCGCGGCGAGGACCTGCTCTCCAGCACCCCGCGCCAGATTGCGCTCTACAACGCCATGTACGAGGCCGGCATCACCGGCTTCATCCCGCAGTTTGGCCACCTGCCATTCGTGATGGGTGAGGGCAACAAGAAGCTTTCCAAGCGCGACCCGGAGAGCAACCTGTTCCACCACCGCGACCGCGGTTTCATCCCTGAGGGCCTGCTCAACTACCTCTCGCTGCTTGGCTGGGGTCTGAGCGAAGACCAGGACATCTTCACCATGGAAGAGCTGATTGCGGCCTTCGAGGTTTCCAACGTGAACGGCAACCCGGCGCGCTTCGACCAGAAGAAGGCCGACGCCATCAACGCGGCTCACATTCGCCTGCTCTCGGCGGACGACTTCAAGAACCGCATTGTTCCTTACCTGCAGTCAGCCGGCGTAGTTGGTCACCAGTTGACTGCAGAGCAGGAGGCCGTTTTGACTGCGGCTGCGCCACTGATTCAGGAGCGCATTGTTGTGCTCTCGGAGGCCGCGCCTATGCTTGGCTTCCTGTTCAAGACCGCCGCTGAGATTGTGATCGAGGACGACGCCAAGGCCGGCCTGCCAGAGAACGCGGCTGCCATTGCCGTGGCATCGGTGGCTGCACTTGAGGGCATCGCCGAGGCAGACTTCAAGACCGAGGCCATCCAAAATGCGCTTCAGAACGCGCTAATTGAGGGCCTCGAACTGAAGCCGCGCATTGCCTTTGGTCCGGTTCGCACCGCCATCAGTGGTCGCCGCATTTCGCCGCCACTGTTTGAGAGCATGGAGATTCTTGGCAAGGTGGAGAGCCTGGCCCGCCTGAATGCGTTTGCTCAGAGCGTCTAAATTCCGTAAGATAGAGAGTCGAGTCTGATGCCTTAGGGCCTCGGGCCCGGTTCATACTTTGGGGTATGGTGTAATTGGCAACACGGAGGTTTCTGGTACCTTTGTTCTTGGTTCGAGTCCAGGTACCCCAGCAAGCAAACGGTCCACGATGTGGGCCGTTTTTTGTTTAATCTTCTTTGACGGTTTTTAGAGCCGGCTTTTGCCTCTGCGCCCGCTGCTAGACATTAACCGTGTTAACAATCTTTGCCGCTGCACCCACTCCCATTCCAACCCCAAACTACAATCTCGGCCTGATGCTGCTGGAGTCCTTCATCCAGGTTTATGGGCCAATGGCCTGGTGGATCATCCCACTGTTCATCCTCTATCAGGTGGCTACCTGGCCAATCCGTGGCCGAGGTCCAATCAACCGAGTGCGCGACCAGTGGCGTGGATTCAAGCACGAGGCGAGGGCACAAGTGCTTAGCAATGCAGGACACCGTTGCGAGGGTCACTTTCTGTTCACCCTGATTCGATGCCCAAAGGATGCCACCGAGGTTGATCACGTGATTCCGTGGTCTAAGGGTGGGCCAACCATCGTCAGCAATGGGCAGGCGCTCTGCCGGTACCACAACCGCAGCAAGGGCGACAAACTCATTCCTTGGTGGCATGTTCTTCGGCTAGAGAAAAGGCGCCAAAGCTATTTCCCACCTGGGGTTCCGGTGCGAGTGCATGCCGTGATGAACGAAGAAGAAAAGGCCGCCCGAAAGCAGTGGCTGGTGGCAAAGCAGCGAAGGGCTGGCGACAGGTTCTAGGCTGGTGGCATGAACAAGTACGCCCCCGAAGAAGTTGAGCGCTACCTAGCCGAGTCACCGGAAAAGTACCGGGAACCGCTGCGCAGAATCATGGATTTGCTTCACACCGAACTGGGCATCGAACCGGTGATCAGCTACCAGATCATCGGGTTCCCCATCGTGGGCAAATACGGAATCTACATTTCGGCGTGGAAAGACCACATGAGCTTCCACGGCGGACACTTCCTAGAGCCGCTGGCCGAGGTGCACCCACAGTGGTTTACCCGTAAGGGCGCAACTCTGTGGTTTCAGGCCGAGCCTGAACTGCCAATCGAGGCGGTGCGAGCCGTCATCGCGGCCAGGTTTGCCACCATTCCACCGGAGAAACTGCCGAAGCAGTAGTTCATAAACATTCTTGACTGGACTTGGCAGCATTGATACTTTATACGTATAACGTGTTAGGAACTTTGCGATGCACAAGAAGATGACCATTACCTTGGATGAAAGCGTGTACAAGGCGTTGTACCTGCACGTAGGTAGAGGAAAAATGAGTCAGTTCATCGAGAACGCAGTCACCAAAGAACTTTCCCTTGAATCGATTGAAGATCAATACAAGTTGATGGCGGCTGACCAAGCTCGCATCGCCGAGTTTGCAGAATGGGAAGCCGGTTTAAACTCCGATGAGGTCGCCAGTTGGGAGTGGTAGTCCTACCTCGGCGCGGTGAAGTTTGGTGGGTGGATTTTGACCCCACTTTGGGTTCCGAAATTAAAAAACGAAGGCCCGCAATCGTTGTTAGCAATGACCTGGCCAACCGGTATTCCAACCTAGTTACGGTTATTCCGCTGACCAGCAATACTTCGAAAATCTACCCGGTTGAAACCCTAGTGACTGTCGATGGAAAATCCGGCAAAGCTATGGCCGACCAAATTCGCAGTATCGACAAGTCCCGCTTGGCCGGCAAACTGGCTCAACTTTCGGATTCTGACTTGGAACAGGTTGAAAGAGTTTTATCTATTTCTCTGGGGCTGCCGCTCTGAGATTGATTCAGAAAACGAAAATGGCCGCCGAGATAAGCTCGGCGGCCATTTTCAAACTTCGCTAGAACTCGGCTGACTCGCCAACCAGAAGGTACTGGAAGGTTCCACCACCGGCTTCGGTGACTGCCTGCACGCGGCCATTGTTTAGCTGGTGCCCAAAGTCGCTGAGGTGAATGTTGTGGGTGGCAAAGCTCTTGGCTGGCTTCACAGCCGCTACAAAGTCCATGACCTCGCTGATCTTTAGCCAAGGCGCGCTGGTTGGGCAGGCCAAGACCTCAACCGGGCGGTCTGGTGTGGTGAAAGAGTCACCTGGGTAGTAGAGCTTGTCGTTGATCATCACACCGGTGTTGTGAATAAGCGGCATGCTGCGGTGGATCTCGGCATGCATTGCACCGAAGAACTCCAGCTTGAACTCGCCGATCTGGTGCAGGTCTCCGTGGAACACGGGGGTGGCGTTGAAGCGCTCGCCGCCCTCGGCAGCGGCCAAGCGAGCGCACACCTCATCGGTGCCCAGAATCTTGACCCCAGGGCTGGTTGCAAGGATGCGGTCTAGCTGGGCTTCGTTGCAGTGGTCGTCGTGGGTGTGGGTGATGACCACGACATCCACATTGGCCATGTTGTCCATTGGCTCGGTGTAGACGCCAGGGTCCAAAATGAGGCGGTGTTCGTTCACAATAATTTCGAGGCAGGCGTGGCCATGTTTAACGATGCGCATGCTCCTAACCTAGTCTTGTTTGAATGGAGCAGCACATGAATTCTGGTCACGAGCACGATGAACATTCCGGCCACCACGACCACGCGGCGATGGAAATGCACACCGAGTCTCGGCCAATCGTCAATGACTGCAAGATGCACCCTTACCAGCAGTGCAGTTGCCCACCGGAACACCGCTTTGGGCACATTCCATCGGAGGCAGAATTGGCTGCCTATCTGGCTGCGAATGCTAGCGAGCTTGCTGGGCACGAGATGCACGACCACGCACACATGGAGCACTCTGGACACGCAGGCCATGAGGGTCACGCCGGCCACGACCCACGCATCTTCAAGCGCCAGTTCTGGCTGGCCCTGGTGCTCACCATCCCAACCATCGTGTTGTCACCGATGTGGATGGAGTGGTTTCACTACTCAATATCGTTCCCGCTAGAGAATTTTGTGCCGGCGCTGTTCGGCACCGCACTATTGGCCACCGGCGGCCGCGTCTTCCTCACGTCGGGTTGGCAAGAGGTAAAGAGCCGCAAGCCGGGGATGATGGCGCTCATCGCGCTGGCGCTGGTGGTGGCCTTTGGTTACAGCCTGTTCCTGCTGGTTGCGCAGGTGCTGCACCTGGGCTTTGTCGGCATGGACTTCTGGTGGGAGCTGGCAGCGCTGATCACCATCATGCTGCTTGGTCACTGGATTGAGATGTCATCGGTCATGCGCGCGCAGAATGCGGTTGGCGAACTTGCCAAGCTGATTCCAGATGTGGTTGAGGTGCTAGAAGATGGCGTGCCCATCAAGACCTCGGCCAAGACCCTCGAAGTTGGCGATGTCGTGCTGGTTCGCACCGGCTATTCCATCCCAGCCGATGGCGTGATTATCGCCGGAAACTCGCGCGTTAACGAGGCCATGCTCACCGGTGAGAGTGCCGCGGTGCACAAGGGCCCCGGAGACCAGGTATTCGGCGGAACCATCAATGCCGTTTCGGGGCGTGCTCAGGTTATCGTGACCGCACCGTTGGGCGACGATGAGTTCACCCTTCCTCTGGGTGCACTGACCGTGCGCGTCACGGCAGTGGGGGAACAGAGCGTAATCAGCAACATCATGCGCATGGTTGCCGAGGCCCAGAAGAGCAAGAGCCAGACCCAGCGACTGGCAGACAGGGCAGCCGGCTGGTTGTTCTATGCAGCGCTCGCCGTAGCCGCGGTTACCGCGTTAGTTTGGACCCTGATGGGTCACCAGAGCCCGTCCTTCATCCTTGAGCGAGTGGTTACCGTGCTGGTCATTGCCTGCCCACACGCCCTTGGCTTGGCCATTCCGCTGGTCACCGCCATCACCACCGATAACGCCGCCCGCAACGGTGTACTTATTCGCAATCGCATCGCCTTCGAAGCCACTCGCAATGTTGATGTGGTCTTGTTTGACAAGACCGGAACGCTAACCACCGGCGAGCGTGGCTTTGTGTCGGCCCACATCACCCGAAACGGTGGCGTGGCCAACGAGGACGAACTGATTGCCGTGGCCGCCGGAGCCGAGCGCGAATCGGAGCACTCATTGGCTGGAGCAATCTTGGCCGAGGCCAAGAAGCGAGACATCGCGCCGATCGACCTGAAGGACCTGATGACCATTCCGGGCATCGGTGTATCTGGTCGCTTCGAGGAATACCGAGTTTCGGTGGGTGGCCCTGCGCTGCTGACCAAAAACCGAATCGACATCGATGTCCAAGATTTGTACGCCGCCGATGCTGCCAACTCCGCTGGTTACACCGTGGTTTACGTTGTGCGCGACACCCTGCTGCTGGGCTTCATCGCGGTGGGCGATGTGATCAGGCCAACCAGCGCCGATGCGGTTTGGGAGCTGCAGCAACTGGACAAGAAGGTTGCTCTGCTAACCGGAGATGCGCACGGAGTTGCCAGGGCCGTAGCCGAGAAGCTTCACATCGATGAGACCTACGCCGAGGTGCTGCCGGCCCAGAAGGCTGAGGCCGTGGCCGCACTTCAGGCCAAGGGTCGTGTGGTTGCCATGGTTGGTGACGGTATCAACGATGCGCCCGCACTCAGCCAGGCCGACGTGGGCATCGCCATCGGTTCGGGCACCGATGTGGCCGTGGAAGCCGCCGACATCGTGCTGATTTCCTCCGACCCCGAGTCGGTTGCAAAGGCCATTCGCCTCGCCAAGCGCTCCTACGCAAAGATGGTGCAGAACCTATGGTGGGGTGCCGGCTACAACCTGGTTGCCATCCCGCTGGCTGCAGGTGTGCTGCAGCCAATCGGCATTGTGCTCTCTCCGGCCGTCGGAGCAATCCTCATGTCGCTCTCCACCGTCATCGTTGCGGCCAACGCTCAGTTGCTGCGCCGGAAGGCCTAGCCAATGGCTGAAGACGCAAAGCCAATCGGTGTATTGGTCAACCCGTCCTCGGGCAGGGGCAGGGGCAAGAAGCTTGGCGATGCCGTTTGGCAGAACCTGGCCGATGCCGGCGTGGCCACCGTTGATTTGGCCGGCGGAAGCTACGAGCAAGACTTGGCCAACGCCAAGGCTGCAGTGGCAGCACACTCCATCCGTGCCTTGCTTGTGGTTGGCGGCGATGGCATGATGCACCTGGGCGTGAATGCCTGTGGCAACACCGATGTGCCGCTGGCGATTGTGCCCACCGGAACCGGCAACGATTCGGCCGCAACTCTTGGGCTGCCCATCGGTGACCCGATTGCCGCGGTGAAAGTTGCGCTGGCAAACCTGGCCAAACCGCGGGCCGTGGACATTCTGCAGTGCAGCAGCACCAAGGGAAAGTGGCTGGCCTTTGGAACCGTTTCGGCTGGCTTTGATGCCCTGGTGAACCAAAAGGCAAACCAGTTGCGCTTTCCAAAGGGGCCTTCGCGCTACCAGGTGGCGCTGATCCTAGAACTGCTCAAGTTCCGCGGTATTCGCTACCAAGCCGTCATCGATGGCAAGCCGCGCACCATCGACGCCATGCTCTGTGCGGTGGCAAATGCCCCCAGATTTGGCGCCGGAATGATGATTGCCCCGCACGCCAAGGTGGATACCGGTGTGCTGGAGCTATTCATCGTGCACAAGATTTCAAGGCTTGAGTTGCTGAAGGTTTTCCCTAAGGTTTACACCGGCGGTCACGTTAGCCACCCTGCTGTGGAGTTTGTCACGGCCTCGGAATTGTCGCTGGATTGCGGAGACAGACCCATTTTTGCGGACGGTGAATACGCCGGAAACAGCCCGCTTACAGCCAAGGTAGTGCCGGGTGCTCTGCTGGTCTGTGCCCCTAGTGTGGCCTAGCAAACTCTCTCGGCTTGCTTGAGCTGCTCAAAAGTGGCATAATAGTCAGGTTGCTCAAACGGCCCCATCGTTTAGCGGCCTAGGACGCTGCCCTCTCACGGCAGTAGCAGGGGTTCAAATCCCCTTGGGGTCACGATACTCGCTCTTGGTTGACGAAAGTCCCGGGAGCGAGTTTCCTTTTAAGCCGGTTTAGATGTTTTTCCACATTTTGCTGGGCAGCTCTTTGGCTTGCCTGAATGAACTGTATTTTTTGAAATATGCCGACGATGTATGTGGATGAGTCCAAAAGACGTGGGTACATTTTGGCTGCAACTATCGTGGAAAATCACACCGCACCTTCGCTGCGCAAAGCATTGAAGCGGGAGATCACCAGCGGGCGAAGCATTCATTTCATCGACGAAAAAGATTCTCGAAGAAAGCAACTGCTGCAGGCGTATATTCGGCTAGGTTTCAAAGTTCGAATCTTCTCCGAAGACGGGAAGCCGGATTTTGATCTCCGTAAGGTCTGCCTGATTAGAGCATTTGAGTTCGCTACTCAAAATGGAATCGAGCAAGTGGTCATAGAAACTGACGAGTCGATTCTTTTGCTAGAAAAACGATTCCTAAATCAACTTTTCAAGGAACGTGAATGGTCTGGAATCGTTGGTTACGATCACAAGGCTAAACACGAAGAACCGCTTATTTGGGTTTCGGATGCAGTTGTTTGGTGTGTGGGGCGCGGAGGGGATTGGGCAAAACTCGCCGAGCCATTGATTCTCAGAAATGCCTAGATTAAACGCAAATCGGGTCCGCCGACCATCCGGAAGGCTACCCGATTCACTTCGCCAGGCTACTGCCTGTTGCACTTCTAAGGTACTTCAAGATAGTCGGAATTCAAATGTGTTCGACTCAAATTGTTAGTAACTATTCGGCGGGTTGGCCTAGGCCTGTTCCTCCTGGAATTCATCCTTGCGGCGGGCGTGCAGCACCGAGAGGGTGAGGATGGCCACAACCGGGCCAAGCGCAATCAAAGACAATCCGCTGAACATCACGCTGGCCAAAATTACGCCACTGGTGGCGCCGCCAAATGCACCGCTAAAGCTCTGCAGCGAGTCTGACAGGCCCTGAACGTTGGTCTTCTCGGCTGTGGTGAGCGATGAAGTCAGCAGCGCCGAACCGGCCACAGTGGCAGCCGACCAGCCCAGACCCAGCAGCAGCAAACCGATGGACAGGCTGATGCGGTCCATGTCGCCAAAGGCGCAAAACAGCAGCGAAACGACCAAGATGATCTGTGCAAAGACGATGGTTCGCACCGAGCCGAGGCGGTCGCTCATCCAACCGAAAATGGGGCTGAATGCCCACATACCGGCCACATGCAGGCTGATGGTGAAGCCAACAATCACCAGCGAGAAGCCCATGCCACGCATGTGCACCGTGGTCATGCTCATGACAGCCACCATCACCATGTGGCTGAGGGCAATGGTTAGCACGGCGTAGCGAGCCTTGGCATTCACCCGCAGGATGCCCAGCGCGGCGCGGAACGAGGCCTTTGGGCGCAGACCGGTCTTGTTTGGATCCAATTGGCGGGCTGTGAGCAGCGGGTCTGGTCGCAGGCCAATGAAGAAGGCAATCGCACCCGAAGCTTGGGCGGTCATGGTGATCAAGAACGGGCCGGTTAGGTGCGGCATGTGCAACCAGGCACCGATGCTGGCTCCCGGTTCAAGCAGATTTGGCCCAATCACGGCACCGATTGTGGTGGCCCAGACCACCAGCGATAGGTCGCGTCCGGCACTGCGCACTGCAGGTAGGTCGGTGGCCGTGAAGCGCGCCTGCAAGCTGATTGCGCTGGAGGCACCGATGAGCAGGAAGGCCAAAACCAGCAGCGGGAACGAGTGGACGTAACCGGCCGCGATTGCCGTGGCCGAACCCAAAATGGCAACGCCACCACCGGTGACAAGTGCCACCCGGCGCCCGCGTGCAGCAGCTAGCCGAGCCAGTGGGAAAGCGATGAATGCGGTGCCCAACGTTGAGAAGGTTGCTGCCGCTCCAGCCCAGGCCTCGGTGCCCGAAAGTTCGGCTGCCAACAGGGCGCCAATCGAGAAGGTTGCACCAACTCCGAAGCCAGCCAACATCTGTCCAGCCATCAGGGTGCGAAGCACACGTTTCTGCAGTTTCTCAAGATTCAGTGCGCTCATCCTTTGAGCCTATTGGGGAAGGGGAAACAGACCAAAACGGTTAGAATTGTGGTTCAGGCAAACAGAGGTGTTTTTATGACTAACAAGCCGCTAACGCTGGCCGAAAAAGTTTGGAACGATCACGTGGTGGTCAAGGGCGAAAATGGCGCCCCAGATCTCATCTACATCGACCTCCACCTTGTACACGAGGTAACCAGCCCGCAGGCTTTTGATGGTCTGCGCCAGGCAGGCCGCCCGGTGCGCCGCCTAGACCTCACCATTGCCACCGAGGACCACAACACCCCAACTCTTGCAATCGACAAGCCAATTGCCGATGCCACCAGCCGCAACCAGATTGAGGCCCTCCGCAAGAACTGTGCCGAGTTCGGTGTTCGCCTGCACTCGCTTGGCGACAAGGAGCAGGGCATCGTTCACGTTGTAGGCCCGCAGCTTGGTCTGTCGCAGCCTGGCATGACCGTGGTCTGTGGCGACTCGCACACTTCAACCCACGGCGCCTTCGGCTCGCTGGGTATGGGCATCGGCACCTCCGAGGTGGAGCACGTGCTTGCCACCCAGACCCTGTCGCTCAAGCCTTTCAAGACCATGGCCATCAACGTTGAGGGCACCCTGCGCCCGGGCGTAACCGCCAAGGACATCATCCTTGCCGTAATCGCCAAGATTGGCACCGGCGGTGGCCAGGGCTACGTTCTGGAATACCGCGGCAGCGCCATCCGTGCACTAAGCATGGAGGGTCGCATGACCATCTGCAACATGAGCATCGAAGCCGGTGCTCGTGCCGGAATGGTTGCTCCAGACCAGACCACCTTCGACTTCGTTCAGGGCCGCCCACACGCACCTGAGGGCGCCGACTGGGATGCCGCCGTTGCCTACTGGAAGACCCTGCCAACCGATGAGGGTGCGGTATTCGACGCCGAGGTAAACATCGACGCCAACACCCTGGATCCTTTCGTTACCTGGGGTACCAACCCGGGCCAGGGCATTAGCCTGCTGGACAGCGTTCCAAACCCTGCAGACATCACCGATTTCAACGAACGCCAGGCCGCCGAGAGCGCACTGAAGTACATGGACCTAACTCCGGGAACTCCAATGAAGTCAATCGCGGTCAACACCGTCTTCATCGGTTCGTGCACCAACGGCCGAATCGAAGACCTACGTGCCGCCGCCACCGTGATTCAGGGCCGCACCAAGGCCAACGGAGTAACCATGCTGGTTGTACCTGGCTCGGCCAAGGTTCGCCTGCAGGCAGAGGCCGAGGGTCTCGACAAGATCTTCACCGACTTTGGAGCCGAGTGGCGTTTTGCCGGCTGCAGCATGTGCCTGGGCATGAACCCAGACCAGCTGGCACCGGGCGAGCGCGCTGCCTCAACCAGCAACCGAAACTTCGAGGGTCGTCAGGGCAAGGGTTCGCGCACCCACCTGGTTTCGCCAGTGGTAGCTGCGGCAACCGCAGTTCGCGGAACCCTGTCTAGCCCGGCAGATCTTGACCCACTTCACCCGCTTACCACCGGCATCGCAACCCTGGGAGAGAACTAATGGAAAAGTTTGAAGTTTTCACCGGAACTGCGGTTCCAATGCGTCGCAGCAATGTTGACACCGACCAGATCATCCCAGCGGTTTACCTAAAGCGCATCACCAAGACCGGCTACGACGACGCCCTGTTTGCTGCCTGGCGCGGTGAGCCAGACTTCATCCTCAACCAGGAGCCATACAAGGCTGGTCAGGTTCTCATCGCTGGCGCCGACTTCGGCACCGGTTCCAGTCGCGAGCACGCGGTTTGGGCACTTCGCGACTACGGCTTCAAGGCTGTTTTCTCGTCCAAGTTTGGTGACATCTTCCGCGGCAACTCGGGCAAGCAGGGCTTGGTTGCCGGTTTGATTTCCGAGGCCGACACCGAGGCCCTTTGGGATGCAATCGAGGCTCAGCCTGGAATCGCAGCCACCGTAGACCTCAAGGCACAGACACTCAGCGTGGGCAGCCTCACCGTTCCTTTCCAGATTGACGAATACACTAAGTGGCGTCTGCTGGAGGGTCTGGACGACATTGGTCTAACCCTTCAGAACGAGCAGTCGATCACCGAGTTTGAGGCAAAGCGTCCATCGTTCAAGCCAAAGACTCTTCCAGTCAAGGGAGTCTAATGAGCCAGATCACCGTAGTAGGTGGCAAGCCGCTCAAGGGGCGAGTAGACCTCAAGGGCGCCAAGAACCTGGTGACCAAGGCTATGGTGGCCGCGCTTTTGGGCGAGTCACCAAGCGTGCTCAAGGATGTGCCTCGCATCAGCGACGTTGACGTAGTTCAGCGCCTGCTGCAGTTGCACGGCGTAGAAATCGACTTCGCCGAAGATGGCACCATGAAGCTAGACCCACGCGGCGTAAAGAGCGCTCGCATGGTTGACATCGATGCTCACGCCGGCTCCAGCCGAATCCCAATTCTTTTCTGTGGCCCGCTGCTGCACCAGCTTGGCGAGGCCTTCATTCCTGGCCTCGGTGGCTGTCACATCGGCGATCGCCCGGTTGACTATCACTTTGAGGTGCTGCGCAACTTCGGCGCCGTCATCGAATCACTCGACAACGGCACCCGCCTCACCGCTCCACGTGGCCTGACCGGCGCCAAGATCGAGCTTCCGTTCCCATCGGTGGGCGCAACCGAGCAGGTGCTGCTCACGGCTGTGCGGGCAGAGGGCAAGACCGAGCTTTCGGGTGCAGCAATCGAGCCAGAGATCATCGACCTGATCGCCATTCTGCAGAAGATGGGCGCCATCATCTCGGTGGACTCCGACCGTGTGATCCGCATCGAGGGCGTAAAGACTCTGGGTGGCTACAACCACCGCGCGCTGTTCGACCGCAACGAGGCAGCCAGCTGGGCTGCCGCCGCGCTGGCAACCAACGGCGACATCTTTGTTGGTGGCGCACGCCAGAACGAGATGATGACCTTCCTAAACGTCTTCCGCAAGGTTGGCGGTGCCTTCGAGATCGAAGACGACGGCATCCGTTTCTACCACCCAGGCGGCAAGCTGAAGTCTGTGGTCATCGAGACCGATGTTCACCCTGGCTTTATGACCGACTGGCAGCAGCCGCTGGTGGTTGCGCTAACCCAGGCCGAGGGCCTCAGCATCGTGCACGAAACCGTATACGAGAACCGCTTTGGCTTCACCGATGCTCTCAACCAGATGGGCGCGCAGATTCAGATCTATCGCGAATGTCTGGGTGGCACCTCGTGCCGCTTTGGCCAGCGCAACTTCAACCACAGCGCGGTTATCAGTGGTCCTTCCAAGCTGAAGGGCGCCGACATCCGAGTGCCAGACCTCCGCGGTGGCTTCTCGCACATGGTTGCAGCCTTGGCTGCCGAGGGCGTTTCCAACGTCACCAACGTGCAGCTGATCTCGCGTGGCTACGAGAACTTCCTGCAGAAGCTCACCGATCTGGGCGCCGACTTCACCTACACCGAATAGGGGCAACGATGGCAAAGAAAAAGGGCGCACTGCCTATGCCAGAGTTCAAGTCGAAAGAGCGTCACGCCAGCCTCAACGCCATTGCCTCATTTCTGATTCCAATCGTGCGAGGCATGTTCCGGCTTGAGGTTCGTGGCCTCGAAAACCTGCCTAAGACCGGCGCCTACGTCTTGGTTAGCAATCACGTCACCAACGTGGACCCGCTTGTGGTTGCCTACCTGGTGTACGTCAAGATTGGCCGTGCCCCGCACTTCTTGGCCAAGGAGAGCCTGTTCCGCATTCCTGTTGTGGGCAAGCTACTGCTTGCCGCCGGCCAGATTCCCGTTTACCGCACCTCGGGTCAGCGCAACGATGAGCCGCTACGCGCAGCCCACAAGTTCCTAGAAAACGGCCACACCATCGCCATCTTCCCAGAGGGCACTCTCACCCGCGAGCCAGACCTTTGGCCTATGCGCGGTAAGACCGGTGCGGTTCGCCTCGCTCTAGACACCAACGTTCCGGTTTATCCCATGGCACACTGGGGCAGTCACGAGGTGTTGCCTCGCTACGGCAGCAAGTTCCGTCCAGGCTTCTGGAAGAAGGTCGACGTCATCATCGGTGAGCAAATCAACCTAGACGCCTACCGTGGCCCGCAGCTGAGCCCAGCTCAGGTTACCGAGGCCACCGAAGTGGTCATGAAGTCCATCACCAAACTGGTTGAGGAACTGCGCGGCCAGAAGGCTCCAGACACGCTGTACGACCCGGTGCGCCAAGGTCAGAGTGCCACTGGTAACTTTGTGAAGGCTCAAAAAAGCGGGTCAAAGCAAGAGGGTAGCAATTGAGTAAATACGCCGTGATGGGTGCCGGTTCTTGGGGAACCACATTTGCCAAGGTCTTGGCCGATGGCGGCAACGATGTTGTGCTCTGGGCTCGTCGCGAAGACGTAGTTGAAGACATCAACGAACACCACCGCAACGGCGATTACCTTCCCGGCATTGACCTGCCCAACTGCCTAACCGCCACCACTGATCCGGTGGAGGCCCTGCGTGACGCCGACCAGGTGTACCTATCGGTGCCGTCCTCTGCCCTGCGCCAAAACCTCGAGGCCTGGGGCGCCTACATCCCAAAGAACGCCATCGTGGTTTCGTTGATGAAGGGTGTCGAGCAAGACACCCAGATGCGCATGAGCGAGGTCATCGAAGACGTGCTGGGCTGGCCTAAGCCGCAGATCTGCGTGGTATCCGGCCCTAACCTTTCGGCGGAAATTGCTCAGGGGCAGCCAACCGCATCGGTGGCAGCCTGCAGCAGTTCGGCCAACGCAGCCGCGGTTGCCAGCGCCGCCACCAACGACTACTTCACCACCTTCACCAACCGCGATGTGATTGGCACCGAGTTCGGTGGAATCCTAAAGAACCTCATCGCGGTTGCCATCGGTATCGTCAACGGTGTTGGCTACGGCCAGAACACCAAGGCATCCATCATGACCCGCGGCCTAGCCGAGATTAGCCGCTTTGCCGTTGCCTACGGTGCCAAGCCAAACACCATGGTTGGTCTGGCCGGTCTGGGCGACCTCATCGCAACCTCCGAATCTCCGCTGAGCCGTAACTTCCGTGCCGGCGAAATGCTGGGCAAGGGCTTCTCCAAGCGCGAGGTATTGCGCCGCCTCAGCCAGACCGCTGAGGGTCTCAACTCGGTGGCCCCGGTTCTTGAGCTGGCCGCCGCCAAGGGCGTTTCGATGCCTATTGTGGAGCAGGTGCAGCTGGTTATCGACGGCAAAATGAAGCCACGCGACATTGCGCCACACCTAATGGGCGAAGACGAAGCGCCGCAGGGCGAATAGGTTTCCGGGACAATGGCGAAGCTAAACGTAGTTCTGCTCTTTGGTGGTAGCAGCAGCGAGCACTCTATCTCCTGTGCCACTGCCGCCGGTGTGATGGGCGCAATCGACCGCGAGAAGTACAACGTGATTCCGGTTGGCATCACCCGCGATGGTGTCTTTGTGCCTGCCGAGGATTCGGTTTCGCGCTGGGCCCTATCGGATGGGCCACTTCCGGTGGTTGAGTTTGAGGGATCCCGCGTTGACTTTGCCATGAATGGCTCGCGCGAAGCCTTTGTCACCGATGCCAGTGGCTTGTCTTGGTCGCTCGGTTTTGTAGACGTTGTGTTCCCGGTGCTGCACGGTCCATTCGGCGAAGACGGAACCATGCAGGGCTTCCTGGAGCTGGCCGGTCTCCCGTACGTGGGCAACGGCGTTTTCGCCTCGGCAGCCGGTATGGACAAGGAATTTAGCAAGGCGCTGTTCTTGCAGGCCGGAGTTCCGGCAACCCCGCACGTTGTGATTCGGGCCGCCGATTGGGCTCGCTCTGAGGCGCGGGATTCGATTTTGGCTGAGGTTGCCGGCCTTGGTGGCACTCCGCTGTTTGTGAAGCCGGCACGGGCCGGTTCATCGGTGGGTGTCAGCAAGGTGAAGCACCTGGACGACTTTGCAGCCGCGGTTGAGCTTGCGCTTGAACACGACAACAAGTGCGTGGTGGAGCACGGCCTGGTTGGCCGCGAGGTTGAGTGTGCCGTTCTTTCCAGCCACGATGGGGGAGCGGCGCGCGTTTCGGTGGCCGGCGAGATCATCGTCAAGGGCCGCGACTTCTACGACTTCGAGGCCAAGTACCGCGATGAATCCGCGGTGGACCTGGTGATTCCGGCAGCTTTGAGCACCGCCGAATTGTCCGAGATGCAGGCTTTGGCCCGCAAGGCGTTTGAGGCGCTGGGTGGCTTTGGGCTGGCCCGCGTGGACTTCTTCCTAACCGCCGATGGCTTCTTCATCAACGAGATCAACACCATGCCGGGCTTCACTCAGTACAGCATGTATCCGTCGCTGTGGGGTGCCAGTGGCATCGGGTATCCGCAGCTGATTAATGAGCTGATTACGCTGGGTCTAACTGCCAAGCGCTAGAAGCTAGTTCGACTTAGGGTCGATGCAACGGCGATCAACGCTGGTGCCCTCGGCAACCGCCTGCGATAGCGCGTCCAAACTGGACACCCCGCTGGCGTGCTTGTAATCCACGATTACTTCGGTGGCCGGCTTGCGGCCAAAGCTGATGAAGCGGTAGCTTGGCGCGTTGCTTGGGTCAACCAGCCAATCCACGCCACCGATGGTGGTGCACAGCAGGGTGCTGGCCTTCACCTCTGGCAAACCACAGCGCAGGATCACCCGAACTGGGCTGCCCCAAGCCGAGGTGGCCTGGGCGTCGGTTGGACGCTGCTGGTTGCCATCCACCGAATCTGGCAGGCGCACCGAAACCGCGGCACAGGCCGGGTTGTTGGAATCTGCTGCTGCCTCGAGTGAAACCGTTTGGGTGCAGCCGGCCAGGCTGGTGGCAAGGCAGAGGCCGGCCAGGGCGGTGGCAAGCACGCGCTGCTTGGTGGCTGAGATCAGAAAACGCATCAGATACAGGCTACCTTTGATGGGTGGAAACAATCGCATCGCTCGGTGAAAACGAGAGCCTCAAGAGAACAATCAGCCGCCTAAACAAGGGCGAGTATGAAGTGGTTGGGCCCGGCGATGACGCCGCGGTAATCAAGGCCGAGAGCGGCAGCTTTGTGGTGACCACAGACACCCTGGTGCAGGACCACGACTTCAAGCACGAGTGGTCTTCGGGTTACGACCTGGGTTGGAAGGCCGTGGCCACCAACATCGCAGACGTGGCGGCAATGGGCGCCACCCCAACAGTTTTGGTAGTGGCACTTGTGGCGCCGAGCAACACGGCAGTGGCCTGGCTGGAGGCATTTGCCGACGGCCTGCGCGAGGCTTGCCTCGCGCTAGCTCCGGGCTGCGCGGTGGTTGGGGGAGACTTGGCCTCGGGCGCCCAGATGGTGATTGCGGTGACCGCACACGGAGATTTGCAGGGACGGGCTGCCGTGCTGCGTTCGGGCGCCCAGGTGGGAGACCAGGTGGCGGTTGCCGGAACTCTCGGTCGTGCTGCCTGTGGCCTTGAGCTACTGGCCAGTGGCAACACCGATGCCGCCAACGCCTACGACGACTGGGTAAATGTGCAAACGCGACCACAGCCACCGATTGCGGCCGGAGCGGCTGCTGCCGAGGCTGGAGCCACCTCGATGCTGGACATCAGCGATGGCCTAGCCAAGGACGCTACCCGAATCGCTAAGGCCAGTGACGTGACCATCAAGCTTCACCCGATTCAGCTGCAGGGTTTCCAGGCGGTATTGGAGGGCGCGGCTCAAGCGTTGGCCATCAAGCCGGGCAAACTAACCGCAGACGAGTACGCCCTCAAGTGGGTGCTTGGTGGAGGCGAGGATCACTCGCTGCTGGCAACCTTCCCGGCCGACACCAAGCTTCCGCGCGCGTTCAAGCGCATCGGTGAGGTTGTGGCAAAGCAGGAGCACGAAGTGCTGCTGGGAGATAGCCCCGTGCCAGAACTTGGCTGGGACAGCGTTACCGGCTAGAGCCTAAAAAACCTTAGAGGTTCTGCAGCTGGGTGTTTAGGGTTACGCCCACGCCGCTGCGAGGAAGTACCTCAACCGCGCCGGTCATCGAGTTGCGACGGAACAGCAGGTTTGGAACGCCGCTGAGGTCAACAGCCTTCACCGAACGCGGTGCGCCATCGTCGACGATGTTTACCTTGGTTCCGGCGGTCACGTAGAGACCAGCCTCAACCACCGAGTCGTCGCCAATCGAGATGCCTACGCCCGAGTTAGCACCCAGGAGTGCGCGAGTGCCGATGGCTACGCGCTGTTTGCCGCCACCCGAGAGGGTTCCCATGATGGATGCGCCGCCGCCGATGTCGGAGCCATCGCCCACGACAACGCCCTGCGAGATGCGGCCCTCAACCATAGCGGTGCCCAGGGTTCCGGCGTTGAAGTTTACGAAGCCTTCGTGCATGACGGTGGTGCCCGGAGCGAGGTGTGCGCCAAGGCGTACGCGGTTGGCGTCGGCGATGCGAACCTTCTGCGGGGTCACGTAGTCAACCAGGCGAGGGAACTTGTCGATGGAGTGGGCGATGATGCCGGCGCGCTGCAGCGAGGCACGGTTGCGCTCGTAATCGGCCAGGGCAATCGGGCCAGCATTGGTGAAAGCCACGATTGGAAGATTAGGGATCAAGCCCTCAAGGTTGATGGTGTTTGGCTTCACCAGCAGGTGGCTAAGCAGGTGCAGACGCAGGTAGGCGTCGGCGGTGTTCATCACCGGCAGGGTCAGCTCAATCTCGGTGTTAATCACCTCAAGATTTACGTTGCGACGAGGATCTGCGCCGGTTGCGCCGTCCAATTCCTTAGGAACAACCCACTGGGCGTCGGTGCCAGGTGCACCGCCCAATCGTGGATTTGGGTACCAAACATCAAGGATGGTGCCGTCTGCTGCGATGGTTGCTAGGCCTTGGCCCCAGGCCTTGCCGTCAAGGTAAATGCTCACAGATACAAGGTTACCCTTAGGCTTGAAACATGGTTGCGCATTCCTTAAACCTCGACTCCGATGTGGTGGAGCTCACCCGAGCTCTCTGCGATATTCACAGCGTTTCGCGTCACGAACGCGAGCTGGCGGATGCGATTGAGGCCGCCCTGCTGCCTTACAAGCACCTAGAGGTAACCCGCGATGGCGATGCCATTGTGGCGCGCACCAACCTCGGCCGCGAGCACCGAGTGCTAATTGCCGGTCACATCGATACCGTGCCAATTGCACACAACCTGCCCACCCAATTCCGCACCGTAAATGGTGAGGAGCACCTCTGGGGTCGTGGCACCGTAGACATGAAGGCGGGTGTGGCCGTTCAACTCCACCTCGCCGCCAAACTGACCGCGCCTAGCGTGGACATCACCTGGATTTTCTATGACCACGAAGAGGTTGAGGCTAGCCTGAGCGGCCTCGGTCGCGTGGCACGCAACCACCCTGATTTGCTGAAGGGCGACTTCGCCATTCTGTGCGAGCCAACCTCGGCCGTGATCGAAGGTGGCTGCAACGGAACACTGCGCGTTGAGGTCTCCACCACTGGTGTCAAGGCCCACAGCGCCCGCGCCTGGATGGGGCAGAACGCCATCCACTCGATGGCTGAGATTCTGAACCGCCTGCACAACTACCAGCCAAAATCGGTGGACGTGGATGGTTTGGTTTACCGTGAGGGTCTAAACGCCGTGCTCATCGAGGGTGGCATTGCAACCAACGTGATTCCGGACGCCGCCAAGGTAACCGTCAACTACCGCTTTGCTCCTAGCAAGTCCATCGGCGAGGCCGAGGCCCACATGGGTGAGGTCTTTGCCGGCTACGACATCAAGTTTGTGGACGCCGCCGCCGGCGCCCGCCCGGGCCTAGACCACCCGGCCGCTCAGGCCTTCATCCGTGCCACCGGTTTGGACACCCTGCCAAAGTACGGTTGGACCGATGTGGCCCGCTTCGGTGCGCTTGGAATTCCCGCCGTCAACTTTGGTCCGGGCAATCCAAGCAAGGCTCACGCCGACGACGAGTCGGTGGCCCTTTCAGAGATCCGCACCTGCGAGGAAGCACTTCGTAAGTGGCTGACCGCATAGGCGCAAACTTCGCCAACCTTCGCAATAGCCCACTGGCGCTTCGTGCGGTTGCGCTCTGGGGCAGAAGCTGGCTTACCCGAGTATTGGTGGTTTGGTCGGCAACCCGCCTCGTGGCCACACTGCTGTTCCTCTGGGCCGCCAGCACCCAGGGCCCAAGCCCCTGGTCTCCTGGTGGAAAGCCACAGTACTTCGACTTCCTAAACATCTGGGACGTGGAGTGGTACCACCGAATCTTCGACTTCGGCATCGGTCACGTGCCTGGTTACGCAGTGCATCTGCCAACCTTCGCCGATGGCAGCGTACAGCAAAACTCGTGGGCCTTCATGCCCGGATTCCCGCTGCTGATTCGCGGTCTCACCTTCCTCACCGGCGGCCTTGTGCCCTGGAAGGTGCTGGCCCCAACCGCCAGCCTCGTACTTTCATTTGCGCTTGCGGTGATGATCTACAAGCTGTTCCGTCTCAAATTCGACGAGGGTGTTTCGCTCTGGGGCCTAACCCTGTTTGGCTTCTGGGCCACCAGCCCAGTGCTTCAGGTTGGCTATGCCGAAACCCTGGGCCTGCTGTTCCTAACCGGCGGCCTCTACTATCTGTTGCAACACCGCTACCTGATGGCCGTTCCCTGGTTGGTGGGCCTCAGTGTAACCAGGCCGGGCATGGTTAGCTTCGCCGCCATGCTCTTTGGCATGTGGATTGTGCGCTGGTTCAAGCACCGAAGTGGCAATGTCTTCTTCACCACCACCGAACGCTGGCAGTTGGGCGGGCTGGCTATTTTCAGCGGCGTGCTGGGCCTGGCTTGGCCAATCTTCGCCTGGATCATCACCGGTCGCATGGATGCCTACACGGCCACCGAACTGGCCTGGCGCTACAGCGGCGCCAACGCGCATCTGATTTTGATGGATGGTTGGTTCGGCATCGGCAGCCTGTTGCTGGGCCCGCAGTGGGGCTGGGTCTTCGTGCTCTTTGCGGTCACTCTCGCAGTTTGGGTTCAGTTCTCGAAGTCGGTGCGCCAGCTGGGCAACGAGCTGCGTCTTTGGAACGGCGCCTACTTCCTTTACCTTCTACTGGTGTTCAACCCGCAGAGTTCCACCTTCCGCATCCTGATGCCGGCATTCCCACTTATGGCCGCACTGGCCTTCAAGACCCGCAACCTAAGTGCCACCAGCAAGTGGTTTGTGCTGGTATTCATGACCATCACTCAGATGGTTTGGCTGGCGCTCTGCTGGGTCTATGTAAACCCGGATTACACCCCTCCATAAGGCCCTGTCAGGGGATATCCACCGTAAGTAAAGCCAATGTTTACTTATTCGTTATCAAAGACCAACAATATAGAGCGATTTTCGGTTTTTACAGTGTTGCACTCTGGTTTAATTGAAGACGGGTCGCTTTTGGCCCAGTTACAAGGAGCTATACCAATGGCAGCAATGAAGCCGCGAGGCACCGATGGCCCAATGGAAGCAGAACGCGAACCACGCGGACTGATTGTCCTGAAGGTACCGGTTGACGGTGGGGGTCGCCTAGTCTTCTCAATGAACGACGATGAGGCCAAGAAGCTTTTCGAAACCCTTCAGGGCGTAGTGAGACTCTAAGTCCCAAGAATTCAAATCGGGTCAGATTCTGGAATCTGACCCGATTTTGTATTTAAGGCTGGTTACTCTTCGTGAGCGATGCGGCTGGCAATCAGCAGGCCGTCGCCAACCGGCGAAAGCGCGGTTACAAAGCTCTCCTGGTTCTTGAAGAAGCGCAGCACATCGCGGTAGATGGCGGTTGCTTCGTCGCGCATGGCAGGGTCTGGTACTCGGTCGCGCCATAGGGCGTGAGCAACGGCCACAACGCCACCTGGACGAAGCAGGCGGGCAGCCTCGCGCAGCTGGTCCTCAAGGGTGTCGCGATCGGCATCTAGGAAAACGAGGTCGTAGGCGGCATCAGCCATGTTGCTCATGACATCGATGGCACGGCCCGCAATAACGCGGGTCTGGCTCTGCTTGATGCCAGCTTCGGTGAAAGCAACCTTGGCCGCTACCTGGTGCTCTGGCTCAACATCGATGGTGGCGAGGATTGCACCCGGTGCGCCGGCCAGCAACCAAAGGCCGCTTACGCCAGTTCCGGTGCCGGCCTCAACGATGGCCTTGGCGCCAGAAGCGCTAGCCAAAACTGCGAGGTGGCTACCCACCGCTGGGGTGACGCACTCCACGCCAAGCTCTTCGGCGCGCATTCGGGCGCGAGCAATTGGTTCCGACTCGATGACGAACTCTTCGGTGTATTTCCAGCTGCTGATTTTGTCTACCATGATGCTCCCGCTTGGCGCGTTTTGGCGCTCTGCGCCCAGTGTAATCCCGCAGGCCGCCATTCTTCGGGAGGAGAGGGGTAACCTTTAAGGGTGTTTGGCATTGACAGCGAAAAGCTAGTGATCCTCGCGGTAATCACCGCGGTGGTGCTTGGCCCGCAGCGCCTGCCCGAATACGCTCGCAAGCTTGCCGAATGGATTCGATCCTTCCGCAAATTCGCCGATAAGACTCAGGCGCAGTTGAGTGAAGAGCTTGGCGAAGACGTGGATTGGCGCAAGCTTGACCCACGCCAATACGATCCACGTCGAATCATTCGCGAGGCCCTACTTGAGGACGTCTCGGCTGTTCGTGGCCACACTGCGGCGGTTGCTGCGGCGGCTAAGTCGGAGGTTGCGGCTGTGGCCGCCCCCATCGTTGCGCTTGCTGCGGGTGAGGCTGCGCCTTACGACCACGAGGCCACCTAGCCACAAAAGTGGCCACTTCGGCTGGTAATTGGCGCGGTTAGAGTCGGCGCAAAATCTTACTTAGAACAACCAACAGCTTTGCGGCTCGCTGGTAGTCGGCTCCGCGCATCGGAAGTTTGAGCAGTCCCTGGGCAACACCAATCGCCTTCGGTTCGGTGAAGCGCAGCAGTCCGTAGTCGCCGTTGCGGCGGCCCATTCCAGAGTGCTTCACGCCACCCATCGGTGAGTCCATCGATGCAAAGCTGGCGCGGAATCCCTCGTTGATGTTGACGCTTCCAGCCTGCAGGCGCTTTGCAAGTGCCAGTGCCTCGCGAACCGGCCCAACCACCGCAGCGTTTAGGCCAAACTCAGTGTCGTTTGCCAGGGCCACTGCCTCATCGATGCTCTGGTAGCCGTACACCTGAATGACCGGACCAAAGACCTCGTTGCGATCCAGGTTGGCGGTGGCAGGAATATCGGTGACGATTGCAGGCTGAATGAAGAACGGCCCGGTTTCTGGCAGCGTTTTACCACCGATGAGACGGGCGCCCTTTTCCACTGCATCGGTCAGCATGCCGCTCACGCGCTTCAGCTGATTCTCGCTGGCAAGCGATCCGATGTCGGTGGTGAAGTTGGCATCGCGGCCAATCTGCAGCTTGTCCACGGTTGCAGAAAGCAGTTCGATGAAGGCCTCGCGCTTTTCGGCCGGCACGTAAACGCGTTCGATGGCAACGCAGAGCTGGCCGGTATTGCCAACCGCGCCGGCCACGGCGATGCGGGCGGCCTTCTTCAGGTTTGCCTTAGGCAACACAACCAGCGGGTTTTTACCGCCAAGTTCCAACGAGTAGCCAATCAGTCGAGCTGCCGCGCGCTTGGCCACCTCGCGGCCGGTAGCTGTGCTACCGGTGAACGCCACATAGTCCACGGCGTCGGTTACGGCGTTACCAACCTCGGCACCGTCGCCAACCACAATGGTCCAGGCGTGCTCCGGCAGACCGGCTTCAATGGCCAGTTTGCGCAGGTAGAGCGCGGTCAGCGCCGTCTGGTTATCAATCTTGTGAATCACCGAATTACCGGCAACCAGCGCCGGAAGCACATCAAGGCCGGTTAGGGCCAGCGGGTAGTTCCATGGCGTGATGACTCCCACAAGCCCAACCGGTGGAAAATCTACGTAGTTGATGACCATGGTTGGCGCACCCGAGCGAACCCGCTTCATACCCAGCACCTTTGGCGCAACCTTGCCATAGTGTCTGGCCGAGTTGAGGGCACCGGCAAAGTCTTCGAACGCCGAACTGCGAGACTTTCCGGTCTCAAACTGCAGCAGATCTAGCAGCTGGGTCTGGTGCTTGATAATCAGGTCGTGCAGCCCAAGCAGGATGCCGGCGCGCTCGCGAACCGGGGTCTGCGCCCAGGCCTGCAGCTGGCTTCGGGCTGCCGTGGCTGCCACCAAAACCTCATCGCGGGTAAATACCGGCAGCAGGTGGCTGGGCTTGCCGGTGCCCGGATTGATGACGGTTACGCTTTGGTCGTGTTGCCCAAGGCCCTGAAGTAGCTGTTCGATTCCGGTTTCACTCACAGGTTTATCCTAAGTCGCTTGCCGGCAAGACCCACTGGGTCCACGGCCATCTGCTGGGCCACTGCGGCAAGCGCCACGGCGGCAACATCGGTTGGCTTTCCAGCAACGATGGGAACACCCGCATCGCTGCCCTCGCGCAGCGGAATGCTGATTGGAATCTGGCCCAAAACCGGCACGGGGGAGTTTTGCAGCTGCGATAGTCGGTTGGCTACCGCAATGCCGCCACCCGAGCCAAAGAGTTCGAGGCGAGTGCCATCCGGCTGCTCCAGCCAAGACATATTCTCGATGACGCCAAACACACTCTGACCGGTCTGCAGACCAACCGAACCGCTGCGCTCGGCAACCTCGGCGGCTGCAACCTGCGGAGTGGTGACCACGATGGTCTTGGCGGTTGGAAGCAGCTGGCCCAGGCTGATGGCAATATCGCCGGTGCCTGGTGGCAGGTCTACCAACAGAATGTCCAGGTCACCCCAGAAGACATCGGTGAGGAATTGCTCTACGGCACGGTGCAGCATAGGGCCGCGCCAGGCCACCGGCTTGTTGCCGTCCAAGAACATGCCAATCGAAATTACCTTTACGCCAAAGGCCACCGGCGGCAGAATCATCTCGTCGATGCGGGTGGGCTTCACGGTGTTGCCCGCGGTGGCCGAGCCATCTTCCGAAGGGATGTTGAGGCCAAGCTGGCCCGGAATGCTGAAGCCAAAGATGTCGGCATCGATGAGACCAACGCGCTTGCCGGCAGCAGCCAGCGCCACGGCAAGGTTGGCGGTCACCGATGACTTGCCAACGCCACCCTTGCCGCTGCCAACTAGGTAGACGCGGGTGAGGGTATCGGCACCAAAGGGATTGGTCTTCACTGGCTTGCCGGCTCGAAGTTTTTCCTTCAGAGCGGTGCGCTCCTCGGTGTTCATCACAGTCATGTTCACCTGGGTGCTCGAAACACCCGCAACCGCTGCTAGGGCAGCTGCAACGTCAGATTCGATGCGCTGAGCGGCTGGGCAACCCACCACAGTCAACTTGATGGTGGCGTGCGCGATGCCATCGGCTAGTGCCACATCGCCAACCATGCCAAGTTCAGTGATTGGCAGGCGCAGTTCGGGATCGATAACCGTGGCGAGCGCTGAGAAGAGGTCGAGATTTGCAGGCACGACTTTAAGCCTAGAGGTCTGCGAGAATAGGGGAGTGTCGAATACTCCAAACAGCCGCAATCGCAAGAACCGAATCCAGCAGCTTTCGGTTCCTAATGGTCAGACCATTGCTGAGTTCACCGATTATGCCGCTGCGGTCGACTGCGTCGACCAGTTGATTCGCCACGATTTTCCAGCCCCGATGGTGGCCATCGTTGGTTCAGACCTGCGCACAGTAGAGCGAGTTCGCGGCAAGCTGTCTTACGGTCGCGTAGCGCTGCAGGGTCTGATCACCGGCTCCTGGCTTGGCCTGCTGATTTCCATTCTGGTGCCTGTTCCCGCCAGCACCGGATCCACTCCTGCCGTCCAGTTCTCAACCGGTGCGGCAATCATGCTTGGCGCCGGCGTGGGTATGCTCATCAACATTCTGCGCTTTGCCTTCACCCGCAACCGCCACGAGTTCTCAAGCAGTTCGGCTGTGGTTGCTGCCAAGTACGAGGTTGTAGTTCCGCACCCGATGGTGGATCAGGCCAACCGCGCCATCGAAGAGCACAGACAGAACTGTCTCTAAGCGAGAAGCGGGTAAAAAATTCGCGACAGCGGATTTTCGCTTTGAGCCGCCGACATTTCGGCGGAAATTGCTAGTTGCCCTGCAACCCAGCCATCCACTGCTCAATCGCAAGCGCGCTTCTAGGTAGCGCGGCAGTCAGATTCTCCACGCCGGTTTCGGTAACCAAGACGTCATCTTCAATGCGCACACCGATGCCGCGGAAGCGCTCCGGAGCCAGCAGGTCATCGGAGTGGAAGTAAAGACCCGGTTCGATGGTGAAGACCATCCCAGGTGCCAACTCTGCATCCAGATACATTTCTTTGCGCGCCTGCGAGCAGTCGTGCACGTCTAGACCCAGGTGGTGGCTGGTGCCGTGCACCATCCAACGGCGGTGGAACTGGTTTTCGGGGTCAAGCGAATCGGCCACGCTGACGCCCTCAGGCAAGATGCCCCACTCAAAGCACTTGGCGGCGATGACCTTCATTGCCTCGGCGTGCAAATCACGGAACTTGACTCCAGGCTTGGCGATGGCGAAAACGGCGTCGGCTGCCTCGCGCACCGCCTCGTACACCTCGCGCTGATCCGAGCTGAAGTGGCCATTCACCGGCAGGGTGCGGGTGACGTCGGCGGTGTAGAGCGAATCCATTTCCACGCCGGCATCCACCAAAATCAGTTGGCCGTCTATCACAGGGCCATCGTTGATGATCCAGTGCAGAGTGTTGGCGTGATCGCCAGCCGCCGCAATGGTGTCATAGCCCAGGTCATTGCCCAGCTCACGCGCCTTGGCATAGAAGGCGGTTTCAACCAGGCGCTCGCCGCGGTGATGGCCGATGGCGGTAGGCAGCGTGCGCACGATGTTCTCGAAACCCGCAATCGAAGCCGCCACGGCCTCGCGCATCTGCTCAATCTCGTAGGCATCCTTGATCAGGCGCAACTCCGAAACGGCCTCGGCCAGCTTGGCATCGTCTGCTTCGCCACCAACTTCAAGTGCACCCTCGGCAGCGGTGTAATCGGCCAGATCTCGGGTTGGAATACCCAGTCTCGACGAAACCTCTTGAAGTCCTGGGCGGTTGCCAACCCAAAACTCACCGATGGCGGCATTGGCGAAGAACTCATCGGTGCCACGGCCCGCGGTTGGCATCAGATAAACGGCCTCGGCCGCGATCTTGCCTTCGGGGGTGGTTCGAATCACAAGAATCGAACCCGAAACGGTGTCGCTGCCCCAGGCGGTTAGGTGCGAGAAGGCAGAGTGGGCGCGGAAGCGGTAGTCGGTGTCGTTGCTGCGCACCTTTGGTGAACCGGCATGAACCACAAGCGTGGCAGCAGGAAACTGGGCGGCAAGCGCCGAACGACGAGCCTGGGCGTACCGGGCAGCTTCATAGTTGCCCAGCGCTGCCTGAGGCTTCTCGGCCCAGTCTTGGCCCATGTAGGCCAAAAACTTGGCGCTATGCGGGGTGCGACTGCGATTGCTGTTGCGGTCTTCCGGCTTCTGCTCGTCTTCCATAGGAAAAGACTAGGCGGTGAACTCAGCCAACTTTGCCAATGCTGCGGCCTTGGCGGTGGCCGCATCGGTGCCCGAAAGCGCTGCTGCTGCAACCGCACGTGCCTGATCCATAGTTACGCCGGCGAGGGCGTTGGAAACCACGTTGACCTGCGAAGGCGAGGCGCTCACCGAAGTGATACCCAAACCGGCCAAGACAACTGCAAAAGCTGGGTCCGAAGCAGACTCACCACAGACGCCCACCGAAACACCGGCGGCAGCACCATCGGTGCCGATCTTGGAGAGCATGCGAATCAGGCCTGGCTGCCAAGGATTTAGCAGGGCACCCAGGGCCGGGTTCATGCGGTCAGCGGCAAACAGGTACTGCGATAGGTCGTTGGTGCCAATCGAAACGAAGTCGACTACACCCTGAAGGCGGTCTACCTGCATCGAGATTGCAGGAGTCTCAATCATGATGCCCACCTTGAACTTGCCGATGGAGCGGGCCAGCTCGGCAAACTCGGCGGCCTCGGCCACGGTGGCAATCATCGGAGCCATCACCCAAACCTCGCGGCCGGTGTGAGCGCGAGCAAACTCGAGGCTCTGCAGCTGGTCCACAATGAACTGGCGGTGTTCGGTGATGAGGCGGTAACCGCGAACACCCAGCGATGGGTTTTCTTCGTGCGGCATGTTTAGGAATGGAACCGGCTTGTCGCTGCCGGCATCGATGGTGCGAACCACGATTGGGCCTTCAGGAGCCGCGGCCAAAACCTCGGCGTAGCTGGCCGACTGCTGCTCCACCGATGGCTGGCTGGCTGCCGATAGGTAGAGAAGTTCGGTGCGGAATAGGCCAACACCGTTGGCCTTGGTTGCGGCGGCCACCTTGGCGTCGGCTGCGGTACCGATGTTGGAGCGAACCGGAATGATTGGCTCGGCGTCGGTCTCAATAAAGGTGAGCGCAGCGGTGGCATCAGAAACCTGGCCATCGAGAACCACGCGGTCGCCCACTGGGTCTACAAGCACGCGAGTGCCGTTGGTGAGGATGAAGGCATCAGGAACCGAAACTACGGCCGCAATAGAACGGGCGCGGCAGATGATGGCGGTGTGGGAGGTTGGGCCACCAGCACGGGTAACAACACCAACCACGGCCGGGGTGAACTGAGCGGTGTCTGCTGGCGAGAAGTCTTCGCCAACCAAAACGATCTGGCCGGTCTGAGGCAGTTCGAGGCCCACAGAGATGCCGGCGAGATTGGCCTGCACACGACGGGACAGGTCCTGTAAGTCGGCTACGCGCTCCTCGAAGGCTGGGTCGCCCGAGAGCAGCTCGCCAAATTCGTTGACGGCCTGGCCAATGGCACCGGCAGCGTCTGAACCCTCAGCCAGGTAACCCTCGGCTACCTCAAACAGCTCGTCGTCTTCCAGCAGCATCTTTAGTGCCTCGAAGATTTCACCGGTGGTCTCATCTGCCTTAGCGGCAAGCTCATCCAGGTTGCTGGAAACGGCACCGATGGCGGCCTTGAGGCGGGTAGCCTCGGCCTCGGCTCCGATGGTGGACTTGCCCCAAGCCGGAAGCGGCTGAGCAGGGGCAACTACGTGGACAGTGCCAACGGCGGCCTTTAGGCCAACGCCTAGGCCCTTCAGTTCTTGAGCCATAAACGTGGTTCCTTAACCCTTTAGGAATTCCTGCATCTGAACGGCTAGGCCGTTAGCGGTGGACTCGTCGTCGGTGTGTACCTTAACGATGATCTTGTCGCCGGTCTTTACCTTCATTGCCATCAGGCGAAGTGCAGAGTTGGCCTTGGCTTCTTCGCCATTGTTCTCTACGAACACTTCAAGACCAGACTCTTTTACCAGCTTGGCAATCTGGCCAGCCGGACGAGCGTGCATGCCGATTGGATCTAGAACTTCAATTTCAACGGTGAAAACGGACATGGGCCCCAACTTCCTAATTAATAAAACGCCCTCGGCGCCTATTGAAATAAGCGTTTTTGAAAGCGTATACAACCCCAAAAACCTGCTTAACAAGGTTATCTCGCCCAGGCTTTTGAATAATTACGATTCGGCACATTAACCGATAAAACACGCCGAATTTGCTTAGTAATGCCACATGTTTGTGTAAGTTATGTGTTATCCGAAGCATATTCGCGTATGCAGAAAGAAAGTGAAATGCAGGGTTGCAGTGCACTCTCTGAAAGCGGTTGCGGACATACAAGTCCTGTGGCAACCGCGATTCGGTCATCCCATACCCCAAAAGGGCGTAGCAGTATTCAACAAGGACGCCCAGTTTTTGGCGCGTCGCTAGCAACAAGGAAGTAAGCAGTGAGCGTACCTATCACCATCCCTGAGATCGTCGTAGTGGACACCAAGTCCACCACCAAAGAACAGGTCACCAAGGAATTGGCTGAGAAGCTTGAAAAAGTTGGCCGCCTCAAGAACGTAAAGAAGTACCTCAAGGCAGTTGCTGCCCGCGAGGAGCACTTCCCAACCGGTATCGAGGGTGGCATTGCCATTCCTCACGCTCAGAGCGAGTACGTTCTCGTTCCTTCCGTTGCCGTTGCAACCAGCAAGGCTGGAATCGACTTCGGTGCCGACGACGGCCCAAGTCACCTAATCTTCCTGATCGCAGCCCCAGGCGGCGGCGACAGCACTCACCTTGAAATCTTGGGCTCGCTTGCCCGCAAGGTAATGCAGGACGAGTTCCGCGAGGAACTGCTGGCACAGACTGAGGGCGCAGCAATCGCCGAAATCGTAACCCGAGAGGTACAGAACTAATGAAGATCGTTGCAGTCACCAGTTGCATTACCGGAATCGCACACACTTACATGGCAGCCGAGTCGCTTGAGCGCGCCGGCAAGAAGCTTGGACACGAAGTAATCGTTGAGACCCAGGGCTCAGCAGGTAGCAACCCGCTGAAGCAGGATGTCATCGATGCGGCAGACGCCGTAATTTTCGCTGTCGATCTAGAGGTAAAGGGCCGCGACCGCTTCAATGGCAAGCCTTACATCCAGGTGGGTGTGGCAAAGGCCATTAACGGTTCGACTGGACTTATCAACCAGGTGCTTGAAGCAGCTGCAAACGGCACCGCTGCAAAGGTAGGAGAGGGCGCACCAGCCAAAAGCGAAACCGCTGCTCCTGCAAAGGCACAGGCACCAAAAGAAAAGAAGTCGGGAGGTTTCCTCGGAGGCCTCTTCGGTAAAAAGTAACAAAAGCAGTATCGTCCCAATAAATTAACCCCAACTGGTAGTCAGTGATGATTACCACCCAAAAAGGAGAACACAGTGTCTAACGCAAGCACTGGTACCCGCATCCGCCAATGGCTGATGACTGGTGTATCCCACATGATTCCACTGGTAGCTGCCGGTGGTATCCTCATCGCCCTAGGCTTCCTGCTCGGAACCGCCGTTATGGGTACCGATTCCACCGTTGGTGGTATCCGTGTGTACGACGCTTACCTGTCGCACGCCTACACTGCCTACAACGCCGACCACACCATCGCTGCAGGTGCAACCCTTAACTTCTTCAGCCCTGGCGCTTGGGCCTTCGTTATCTTCTGGATCGGTAAGGCTGCTTTCAGCTTCTTCGTTCCAGTGATGGCAGGTTACATTGCTTACGCAATCGCTGACCGTCCAGGTCTTGCTCCTGGTCTAGTTGCAGGTGCTCTTGCAACTGGTCTAGACGGCAACCCGCTTGGTACCAAGACCGGCTTCCTAGGTGCAATCCTTGGTGGCTTCCTTGCTGGTGGTATCGCACTATGGATCAGCCGCTGGAAGGTTGCTGGCTGGATTCGTCCACTAATGCCAGTAGTTGTTATTCCACTACTTTCGTCGATCGTTGTTGGCGTTGTTATGGTGTTCGTTCTTCAGGGCCCAATCTCGGCACTGATGACCTCGCTCCAGGACGGCCTAACCAGCATGGGTACCGGCTCGATGGCTGTTCTAGGTATCGTTCTTGGTCTGATGATGGCATTCGACATGGGTGGTCCAGTTAACAAGGTTGCTTACACCTTCGCTGTTACCGGTCTAACCGCTGCTGCAACCGTTGCAGGTCACGACAACCGTCTGACCATCATGGCAATCGTTATGGCTGCTGGTATGACTCCTCCTCTGGGTCTTGCACTTGCAACCGTTATCCGCAAGAAGCTCTTCACCGAGTCGGAGCGCGAAAACGGTAAGGCAGCTTGGCTGCTTGGTGCATCGTTCATCTCGGAAGGTGCGATTCCATTCGCAGCTGCTGACCCAATCCGCGTTATCCCAAGCATCATGCTTGGTTCGGCCGTTACCGGTGCACTTGTTGGTGTATTCCAGAACGACCTACGCGCACCTCACGGTGGTATCTTCGTGTTCCCACTAGTTTCTAGCCCATTCACCTACATCCTCGCCATCCTTATCGGTACCGTTGTTACTGCTGTTGCAGTCATCGTTGCCAAGGGCATCGGCGGCGGCACCGTAGTAGAGGAATAAACCCCTCGCCAGGCAACTGGTAAAGCTATAAACGCTAAGTAGAGAACCCCGGTCTTCGGACCGGGGTTCTTTCTTATCTGGCCAGTCCGTTTTCAATTACGCTTGGGTTATGGCCATCCCTAAACTCCGCAGCGATTTGCGCATCGACATGCACACCCATTCGCTGCGCTCCGATGGCAGGGGAGAGCCCACCCAGGTGATGCATGAGGCCGCCGCCGCTGGCCTAGACGTTGTTGCCCTAACGGACCACGACACGGTTGCCGGTTGGCAGGAGGGTCACGACGTTGCCGTTCAGCTAGGCCTTGGATTCATTCCCGGCATCGAGCTGACCACCAGAGCGCAGGGTCAAGGCGATAGCCGCTTTACCGTTCACTTACTTGCCTATTTGCCAGACCCAAACCACCAAGAGTTGCGTGCAGTGCTGGCCGAGTCGGTTGCGTCTCGCCTGGTGCGGCTGCAGCAGATCACCGAACTGCTGGCAGACGACTATGACATCAGCTGGGACAACGTGCTCGAGGTGCTTGCCGACGGCAAGGTGGCCGGGCGCCCCGCGGTGGCCGACGCCATGATTCGCAGAGGCATCTTCGACGCCCGTGAACCCTTCTTCGACATCGTCAAGCCTGGTGCCAAGTACTACGTGCCAAATCGCGGTGTGCCAGACACCCTTACCGCAATCGACCTGGTTCGACGTGCCGGAGGTGTTCCGGTTATTGCACACCCGATGGCGCGCGGCCGTGGCCCCAAGCCTGGTGAAGCCATGCCGCGTGAGCACTTTGTGGGTCTCATCGAGGCTGGTCTGGCTGGATTTGAAACCGGGCACCGCGATGTCTCTCCTCACGTTGCCGATTGGTTGGGTGGATTGGCCGAAGAGTTCGATCTCTTTGTTACCGGTTCAAGCGACTACCACGGCACCGGCAAGCCCAACCTGCTTGGCGAAAACACCACAAGTTCACAGGCGCTGAGCAGCATTTTGAATCAGGCCAAGTCATTGCAATCTGGGGCTGCCACCATTCCGTGGCACCTGCCTGACTCGATGCTGTCAAACTAGAACCATGGCAAATCAATCTGCGCTAGATGTTCAGCTGGGCAATAAGTTCTCGCCCTGGGTTCGCGGACTAAGCATGGCTGCAGTTATGGGCGCCATCGGTTCGGTTGTTGGTGCACTTGGCATCTTTGGCACGGCCACCTCGTTGGCACATCCGGAAACCATCTCGCAGGCTAGCCCACCGATGCTCTTGGCCACCGTGGCAGGACTTTTCCTCTATGGCGTTGGCTTAGTTTGGTTCACCGTTTCACTGATGATGTTTGGTTGGCGGTCGGCGCAGTTTGTGCGAGACCGCGGGGCCTTTTTGAAGTGGTCTCCAGCCTGGGGAATCTGGGGCTGGTTTGTGCCAATTCTCACTCTGTTTGTTCCGTACATGGTTTTGCGGGATGTGATCCTTGGCAGTGAGTCGAAGGATGTTGCGGCACATCGACGTTCTTTGCTCTGGTTCTGGATCTGGTGGCAGGTGATTTCGGCCCTTATTAACGTGGCCATGGAGTACATCACCGCCGACGACCAGTCGCACGCGTTCACCGGATGGTCTTTGTTTGCCAGCGTGATGGCGTTCCAGCTGGTTCCTTTCATGATGGGCCGTTCACTCTTTGTGAAGGTGGATCAAGACCTCAAGGCGCTGTTGGTTTTGAAGCCCGAAAGCAGCGACGCAAACTAGTCGGAGTCCTCTTGCCCAGATTCACTTTTGCCAAAGACTTCGTCTGGGTAGGCGTAAACCGGGTAGTAGCGAAACTCCGGCCAATCTCCCGCGTAGTCATCCAAGTAGTCAAGGTAGTTCGGGCTTTCCATTTCGTGCCAGACGTATCTAGATTCCCAAACGCCCGGTTCGTGGTTGGTGGAATAGGTGAAGTACCCGCTAGGGCATGGGCTGATGTCCTGAGGGAGCTGAGTGACAGTCCAGGACGAGTGACCAATTTTGAAGGCGGCGATTACCTCGTCTTCGTAGGCATACGCGGTGAAGCTAAAAGTAGCGTGCGGGTCGTGTCTGATGTGCTTGCAGTAGGTGCGAGCAATTAGCGGCTGAAGAGCCGCCTCGGTTTCTGCCCGAACAGTAAAGTGCTGAGTGAACTGAGGTTCTCGCAGGATTTCTACGAAACCGGCATCGGTGATGAGCAACATGGCGCAAGTTTGCTTCACCGCACCGACATTTATCGGAGCAAAGGCCCCGAGTTTGGCAGGGCTATTTGCCGTATTCTTCGGTGGTGACCAGCTTCTTGGTGTGGCCGCCGTCTGCCTGGTAAACCCGGTTCTCCAACGTGGTGGCATCGCCCCAGCCAGGGTTTCCGGTCTTCACAAACGAAACCCAAGCCGCGTGCATGTCATCGGCAACGGCCTGATTTGGCTCTGGCCCGAATACCACCGCTACGTGAGGGTCGCTTAGGCAGTCGAAAGCGAACGGCAGCTCGAGGCAGTGCCCCGCGCGGCCGCTAACCGAAGATGGATAGTCAAATAGGAACGAGTAGGTCTTTGCTGGGCGAATGCGCAGCACATCTCGAATGCCACGCATAAACAGGATGTTGGTGATGGCTAGGCCAAGCGGATCGTTGTGCTCTGCCTCATAGGCATAGCGCAGGTCCTGCTCGTATTTGCCTGGCGTGATCATGTTTTTGACCACGGCGCGGCCCACCTCCTCTGGCTGGGCAACAGCCTTCGGCATCATGAACTCTTCGCTGGTGGCACCGATCAGGATTGGCACATCCGGGTTCAGGGTGACTAGCGCCTCAAACACATCGGTGGGCTGAGTGGCAGCATCCAAAACCGGAGCGAAGTCGATGGCAAGAACATCATCCTTCAGGGTCTGGGCAATTGCGCCACCGAGGCCGGGAACTGGCACTCCCGAGTGCTCTGTGTTGAAGGCCGCGGTTGCAATCTGAGCGTCAATCAGCTTGTCTTCGCTGATGGACATCCAACCGGCCTTGGTGTTTGGAACTCCTGCAATCTTGGCCATGCGTTCGGCCTCAAGTTTGGCGGTTGCAACGGTGCGAGCGGCAGGCGCAGGGGAGTGGGGGATAGCCTGCACGAATAGTCCGCGGGCTGCTGGCATCGAGAGTAGGCAGAGCACCGCTCCGCCACCGGCCGACTGGCCCGAGATGGTGACGTGCTTAGGGTTGCCACCGAAGGCCGCGATGTTGTCGCGCACCCATTCCAGTGCCATCACCATGTCGAGTAGGCCTCGGTTGTTTGGGGCATCCTCGATTAGACCGAAGCCCTTGAATCCCAGGCGGTAGGAGATGGTGACGAGAATCACACCATCGCGGTTGAAGGCCTCTCCGTGGAACCAACTTCCAACGTGGCTACCGGCCACAAAACCGCCACCGTGGATGTAGAAGAGCACAGGCAGGTTGTCGCCCGGCTTGGCACCCTTAGGTGCGAAAACGTTGAGGTTGAGGATGTCCTCGCCAGGAATCACAGGCTCTGGGATGGTTGTGACCACACCGAATGGGCGGCGCTGCGGGGTGGCACCAAACTCGTGCGCCTTGAATACGCCCTCGAAAGGCTTTGCTTTTACTGGTGCTTCAAACTCCAAGTCGCCAACCGGTGCCTGAGCGTATGGAATGCCCAGGTACCGAGCCTGGTCTCCAACGTAGCTGCCTTCGATGGTGCCGGCAGCGGTGGTTGCGATTGGGTTTGACATCGGTGTCTCCTGAATGCGTGTGCGAGCGCCCGGCATGTGTGCGGGGAAATCGATTCTATTCTCACATACCATTCAGGCGTAAGGTATTCATTTTTGTCACGGAAAGACAACGATGGCCGAACCCATTGGGTCCGGCCATCGGTTTGAATAGCTTTGGTTAGCCCTGTTCGCCACCGCCGCGGGTGCGGCGACGCTGGCGGTTGCGGTTGCCCGCACTTGGAGTCTTGTGGTCGTGGCCGCCGTGGGTTTCCTTCGGCGCGCTGTCGTCACCGGCTGGACGCGAAGCCGAGTCGTTGGTGCCTGCCGCGTGTGGCTTGTGGCCGCCGCGGGTGCGGTCGCGGTCGCCACGCTGACGTCCCGGACCCGACTGGCCCTCGCGAGAGTGACCGCCGGCGCGACCGGTGTTGGCGCGTGCGCCATCGGTGGCAGACTTCGGAGAAGCAGGCTTCAGGCGACCCTTGGTGCCCTCTGGAATCTCCAGATCGGCAAAGAGGTGCTTGCTGCTGCTGTAGGTCTCCTGTGGGTCTGGCTGGCCAAACTCAAGGGCGGTGTTGATGTGACCCCAGCGGTTTAGGTCTTCCCAGTCCACAAAGGTGACGGCAACACCGGTACGACCAGCGCGACCGGTACGGCCAACGCGGTGCAGGTAGGCCTTCTCGTCTTCTGGAACCGAGTAGTTAATCACGTGGGTGACGTCGTCTACGTCGATACCACGGGCGGCAACTTCGGTGGCAACCAGGATGTCCTTCTTGCCGGCACGGAATGCCGCCATCGAGCGCTCACGCGCCTCCTGGGTCATGTCGCCGTGAAGTGCGGTGGCGTTGAAGCCGCGGTCGACAAGCTCCTCGGATACCTTGCTGGCGGCACGCTTGGTCTTCACAAAGATCACGGTCTTGCCGCGGCCATTTGCCTGCAGAATGCGGCCGACAACCTCATCCTTGTCCATGTTGTGGGTGCGGTAAACAAACTGCTTGATGTCTGCCTTGGTGTGGCCCTCATCTGGGTCGTTTACACGGATGTGCACGGCACGGTTCTGGTACTTGCGGGCCATGGTGACAATTGCGCCCGGCATGGTTGCCGAGAACAGCATGGTCTGGCGTTCTGCCGGGGTGTAGGCAAAGAGGCGCTCGATGTCTGGTAGGAAGCCAAGGTCCAACATCTCGTCGGCCTCATCGAGGACCATGATCTCAATCTTGCTGAGGTCAAGCTTGCGCTGCTTGCTTAGGTCGATTAGACGGCCTGGGGTTCCAACCAAAATCTGGGCTCCAGCCTCGATCTCGGCAATCTGACCCTCGTAACTCTTGCCACCATAGATGGCGGCAACGGTGGTGGATCGGTTGGCGGTTGCAATCGCCAGGTCCTCGGCAACCTGAACGCAAAGTTCACGGGTTGGCACCACGATAAGTGCCTTGGCGCCTGGCTCTGGGTTAGCACCGAGGCGCTGCACCATAGGGAGTCCAAAGCCGAAGGTCTTACCGGTTCCGGTCTTTGCCTGGCCAATGATGTCCTGGCCGCTAAGCGCGGTTGGGATGCATGATTCCTGGATTGGGAACGGGTGAGTGATTCCCTTGGCGGTTAGTGCCTCAACGATATCGGTGTCGATACCAAGGTCTTGGAAAGTGATTTGTTCTTTTGATTCGCTCATGAAAGGGGCAGCGCTCCTTGCGCTGGCGCGCCGGTTTTTAGTCGCGCGGCGCGAATGTTTACAACCAAAGTCTAGCGTTCGGGGATATTCGGTGTCTTTTGCAAGGTAATGGGTATTCTTGAATACGTGTTCGAGTGGCTATCAGGTATGCGAAAGCGCGCGCCAAAGTTGGTGTTGCCAACCCGCGAGGAGCGCACCCGTAACCAGGGTGAGGTTAACCTCAAGCCGTTCACTCCCGAGGCAAAAGTATTCCTAGGGCAACTGGCCTATCTAGAGCTAAGCGCCTTCGAAATCATGACCGCCGAAATTAAGTTGGCGCCAACCACTGCGGCCAAGGCCCAGCTCTCCGAGGCGGCAACCAAGAGCTTCGACAAGTACCGTGCGCTAAGTCGCAAGCTGGCTGCCTTGGGCGTAGACCCAACCGACGCCATGGACCCATTCACCGAACGCATCGATCTGTTCCAAAGCCGCACCTCCGGCCTCGACTGGTACGAGACTGTGTTGAAGCTTTACCTTTCGCTCGGCCTGCTCGAAGACTTCTATCGCAAGCTTGCCGTGGGCTTGCCACTTCAACTTCGCACCGATGTTGAAAAAGTGCTCACCGATAAGACCATCGAGCGTTTTGCCAAGAAGGTTTTGGTCGACGCAATGGCTAAGGATCAGATGCTTGGTTCGCGCCTAGCGCTCTGGGGCCGCCGAATCATGGGTGATGTTCTGCTTGAGATGCGTGCTGCAGTTCCAGCTGCAAAGTTGGAAGACCTCGAGCCGCTGATCGGCGAACTGAATGGCCCGCACTCCCTGCGCATGGATGCGCTCGGCTTGGCTGCCTAGCAAAACCATGTTCAACCACGCGGCTGGATAGGCCAAAAATAAAAGCTGCCGCGGTTTTCACCGCAGCAGCTTTCGTTTTATAAAACCTAGTTCTTGGCGCCTAGTGTGCTGTCTACAAAGTTCAGCTTGCCGGCTTCGCGAAGGTTCGCGTAGCGGGACAGAGTCAGTGCCATACCAACCGGCATCAAAACCATGGTGATGGCCCAGATCCAGCCATCGGTGTCTGGCATGCCAGCCCAGGTAAGAATGCTCCAAACCAGCGCACCGAAGACGAGCGAAAGTGCGCCTGGAACAAGCACGCCAGAGCGGCTAGCCTGCTGGCTGATGTATGGAACTACCGCGGTAAGTAGAGCGGCGTAGATGACTAGAAACGCAACTTCAATAAGTGGCTGCCACATTATGCGATGAACCCTACCCGGCGCGATTCCTCGGCGCCAATCTCAACGTATGCAAGGGCTTCAGCCGGAACCACAAACAAACGACCCTTGTCGTCGGTGAGTTTGATGGTTTTCGCGCCAGCGGTGAGAGCGGCATCAACTGCTGCCTCGATTTCACTGGCGGTTGCGTTCGACTCGAACGAAAGCTCACGGGCTGAGTTGCGAATACCCACGCGAATTTCCATGGTTGGCCTTCCTTGTTTACCCTCTAGATTACTTGAGTTGCGGCGGGCAAATGCGCGTTCCGCTCACGGCGTTCACATAAATGTCGGCGCCCACCGATAGTTTGATTTCATGACAACTTCCCGCTTCATTCCCACGCCCTCATTGCATGACGCGTCGGTGTTTGAGGCGCTGTCCAGCGGTGTTGGTCAACGTCAAGCTATGGTGCTCCCAGCTTCGGCCTCCGCTAGCGTTCAGTTGGTATTTGGGGCGCCGGGTTCGGGCAAAACCAGTGCCCTTGTCGGCCGTTTCATTGCCATGGTTGAGGCTGGCATTCCAGCAGAACAAATCTTGGTTCTTTCGGCTACGCGTGAAGCCGCCGCTCACCTGCGAGACCAGCTACTGGTAGACCTGGCAGCCATTGCAGGTTCTCAAGGGCAAGAGCTTTCAACCTATGCGGTAGAGGGTCCACTGGCTCGCACCACCGCCTCGGTGGCATTCGCCATCGTCAAGCACCACGCGGTGCAGGCTGGGCTCAAGTCTCCAGAGCTAATCTCTGGCGCCGAGCAAGATGCCATTTTTGTTCAGCTGCTGGCGCAACACGAGGCCAGCGGTGATGTCGCACTTTGGCCAAAACACATCACCAAGCTAAGCCGAGGCCTTTCGGGCTTCCGAGCAGAGCTTCGCGACTTAATCGCGGCCTGCCAAGAACTGGGTATCGATGCCGCAGGGCTTGCTGCCCTTGGCAAAGATAAGCAGCCCGAATGGCTTGCTGTTTCTAGTATTTTCAGCCTGTACGAGAACCTGCTAGCCCAGCCAGATTTCCAACACCGGTTCGATTCCCCTTCAATGGTCAACCGCGCCATCCAATTGCTTTCAACCGAAGAGTCTGGCCTCGCCCAGTATCGTGCGGTGTTGGTGGATGACGCCCAAGAGCTAACCCCAAGTGCCGCCCGCTTCATTCAGGCGCTTTTGTCCAGTGGTTCGGTGCTGGTGCTCTTTGGCGATCCAGATGCTTCCACTCTTGGCTTCCGCCAGGCTAACCCTGCTCTCATGCAGCACTTGGCCACCAAGGCTGCAAGCACGCTTGGTGTATCCGCCCAGGTAATCAACTTCGAGTCAGATCCCTGGGGCAAGCCCGCTGGAATGACCTACGCACTTGGTCGGGTTTCGCGCCCAATCCATCCGGCAGGCGCTGCCGGCAAGCGCGTGGCTTTTGCGGGTGGTGTGGCCCAAACCGGCAATGGCATAGAGGCGAAGGTTTTCACTTCTCCTCAGGCCGAGGCCGAATGGTTGGCCAAACAACTAAGAATCTCGCACGTCCAACATGGTGTGGCCTGGCATCAAATGGCGGTGGTTGCTCGCAGCCGTCAGATTCTCGAGTCCCTCGAGCGCCTGCTCGCCGCCGAGAGCGTGCCAGCCCGAATCATGGGTGCCCAAACCGCGCTTCGCGACGAATTCGCTTCACGTGCTCTGCTAGATCTGGCCCAACTGGTTACCGGTGGTTTCCAACTGGATGCCCTAAGTGCCGAACAACTCATTAGGTCCCCATTCTGTGGCCTAGATTCCGTAGAGCTTCGCCGTTTCCGTCGCCAGCTTCGCCAAGAAGAGGCCGCGGCGGGTGGCAGCAACAACTCAGACGACCTGCTGGTACAGCTGTTCGATAACCCCAACTCACTCGAAACCATTTCCGGTCGTGAGGGCAAGCGAGTTCGCCGCTTCATCAAGTCTCTTGCTGCCGCACGTGAGGTTGCCGCAAACCCAATGGCCACCATTGAAGACCTGCTCTGGGCGCTTTGGAAGCCAAGTGGTCTAGCCGCTACCTGGTCCGAGAACAGCCGTGGGCTGGGTGAGGTTGCCGCCCAGGCAAACCGCAACCTAGACGCCATTGTTGCCCTGTTTGGTGCGGCTCAACGCTATGTAGAACGCAACCCCGGTGCACCCATGCAGCAGTTCATTGCCGCCCAGCTAGATCAAACGGTTGCCGAAGACTCGCTCACCTACAACGCTCAGGGTGGACGGGCAGTTAGTCTGCTCACTCCATCGGGGCTGGTAGGTCGTCGCTTCCACACAGTGGCCATTCCGCAGCTAATCGAGGGCATCTGGCCAAACCTAAAGCCACGTACCTCGCTGCTGGGCGCCAGCAAACTTTCGGCCAAGGTGCAGGGCCAGCTAGATCAGACAGGTTCGCCAAATGGCGACGAACTGGCCGACGAACTTCGCATGTTCTACAAGGCCTTGGGCGCTGCCAACCAGCAGGTTTTTGTGTCTGCCTATGCCAACGAGGAAGAGCAGGCCAGCCAGTTCATTCAGTTGGTTGCAGACACCATGCCCGAACCCGAAGACTACATCGAGCCCGGATACACCCTGCGCGGCCTAGCCGGAAGTCTCCGCCGTAAACTCACCATCGCTTACCGAGACGGCAAGCCAGACTCGGTCAAGGCCCAGCTGGCAAGTCAGTTGCAACGATTGGCCGAGGCCGGTGTTCCTGGTGCCCACCCAGACGACTGGTACGGCCTTGCACCAATCTCAACCGAGGCACCGCTGTTTGTGTTCACTGAAGGCGAGGTCGAACTTGCCGAGGGCGAGATCGACGAGGAGTACGCCATTGGTGGAGATAAGGGATCTCGCATCCCCATCTATCCATCTCAACTCGAAAACTTCCTCAAGTGTCCGCTGCACTGGTTCCTAGAGTCGCACGGTGCCAAAGACAAAGAGTACGAAGCCCAGGTGGGCACGCTCATTCACCAGGCAATGGAACTTGCCACCGAAAACACCGAAGACTCACTCTGGCAGTACGTAGACAGTCGCTGGCACACCATTCGGCACGAAAGTGCCTGGCTGGAAGAAAAAGAGCGTCGCCGCGCAAAGAATCTGGTTCGCAACCTGGCAAGCTACCTTGCCGATTTCGACAACAAGGGCGGCAAACTCATCGGTAACGAAATCAAGTTTGAGTTCAATGCCGGCAAGGCAGTGGTGCAAGGCCGAATCGACCGAGTCGAGCAACTGAAGGATGGCAGAGTGGTCATCGCCGACCTAAAGACCGGCAAGACCAAGCCTGCAGTCAAAGACATGCCTCAGCACGCACAGCTTGGCCTCTACCAACTGGCCCTCAAAAACCCAGATCTGCTTGCCCAGCTTGGGCTCACCAGCGAGACCGAAATGGCAGGGGCAAAGCTGATCTTCATCATCGACGACAAGCCAAGCACCCGAGACCAAGCAGCCCTAACCCAAGAGGCAGCCGATGACTTCCAAAAGGTAATCGACCAGGCGGTAGAGGGCATGGTCCTAGATAAGAGCAAGACCTTTATCGCTCGGGTTTCCAACCACTGCGAAAAAGATGGCGAGTTTGGTACCTGCAAGATGCACCTAGTTAAGGCGGTTTCCTACAATGCATAAGGTTTCAGCCCAGCAGGTTTACAACGTGATGAAGGGGCGAGAAGACCTCTTGCTCACCCAGCAGCAGCTTGCCGCGGTAGAAAGCGCAAGCGTCACCACCCCCGAACTAGTGGTGGCGGGTGCCGGCTCCGGCAAGACCGAGTTGATGGCAGTTCGCGTTCTTTGGTTGGTGGCCAATGGCTATGCCAGGCCAGAGCAGATCCTTGGCCTCACCTTCACCCGCAAGGCAGCCAGCGAATTGGCCAAGCGCATCCACGACAGCCTAAAGACGCTCAAGTTGGGCCAGTTTTGGCCGTACCCAAAGGATGAAGAGGTTGGTCAGCCAACCGTCACCACCTACAACTCCTATGCCAATGCACTTTTCCGCGAAAATGCGCTCGCGCTAGGCTATGAGGCCGAGAGCAACCTAATCACCGAGGCGGCGGCCTTCCAGCTTGCCCGCGAACTCATCGTCAAACGCGGAGCCGACATCGACTCCCGCCTGTTGGATAACGAGATGGCACTAAAGACCATCGTCGAAGGCGTTCTCAGGCTGGCAGCCGAGATGAACGACAATCTGGTTGATGCCGAGGCAATCCAGTCGGTAAATCAGTCCATCATCGCCGAGTTGAAGTCGCTGCCAAATGGCAGAGGCAAAATGGAGCTAATCGGCGACACCGTAAAAATGCTGGCACGTCTCGAGAACACCAACGTGCTTGCGGTTCTGGCTGAGGCATACCTCAAAGAGAAGCAGGCGCAGGGCTACGTCGACTACTCAGACCAGGTGGTCTTGGCCGAACGCGCCACCCGCGAGAACGCCGAAATGGTAGCCCAAGAACGGCAGCGCTTCAGCCACATCCTGCTAGACGAATACCAGGACACCTCATACCTGCAAACCCGTCTGCTATCTCAACTATTCGCCGGCAAGGCGGTGCTGGCAGTGGGAGACCCAAACCAGTCCATCTATGGTTGGCGTGGCGCCAGTGCTAGCAACCTGGCCAATTTCGCACACGACTTCGCAGTGGAGGCGCCCCAGCAGTTCAAAGCCTTTGAACTCAGTACCAGCTGGCGCAATCCCGCCAAGGTGCTTCAACTTGCCAACAAGCTTGCCGAGCCGCTCGCCGCAAAGGCCCCCTATGCTCCGCAGGCGGCCCACCTTGTGCCAACGCAGCTTCTTTCCCGTAAAGATGCCCCCGAAGGAAGCATCGAAATCGCTTTCGAACAGGACCTGAAGGCCGAGGCAAAGGCAGTAGCCCGTTGGTTCAAGAGCCACATGGATGGCTTCGAAAAGAAACCAACGGCAGCGCTGCTAATGCGCGCCAAGAAGCACATGCACCTCTTTGCCGAGGCGCTTTACGAGGTTGGTATCGAACCAGAAATCGTCGGTCTGGGCGGTCTCCTCGAAATGCCTGAAATCGTCGACCTCGTTGCCGCGCTAAAGGTAATCCATGATCCGTCACGTGGTTCAGAGCTAGTGCGCCTCCTCACGGGTGCCCGGTGGCGCATTGGTATCAAAGACCTCGACATGCTCTATCGCTACGCATCGCTGCGAAACAGAACCGATTACAAGACCGAAGGCTCTGCCCCCGAAGACAACATCAGCCTCATCGATGCGCTAGACCTGCTACGCGAGCCCTTCCACCAAGACAACTGTGGTGTATCCGAAGTTGCCCTTCCGCGTCTCATCGATGCGGCCAAACTTTTCGCACACCTCCGAACCCAAACCGGTCTACCGCTGGCAGAGTTTGTTCGCCTAGTCGAGCGCGAGCTCTGGCTAGACATCGAGGTGATGGCAAACCCCATGCGCCGCAACCCGATGGCAAACCTAAATGGCTTCGCCAATCTGGTGTCGGGCTATGCCGCAAGCAACCACCGCCCCTACCTGGGTGCACTGCTCAACTGGATCGACACCGTTGAGGATCGTGAAAAGGTAGACCCGCCAAGCACCGCCCCAGCTGAGGGAGTAGTCCAGATCCTCACGGTGCACTCTGCCAAGGGCCTCGAGTGGGACCTGGTCAGTGTAAGCGCACTCCAAAACGACGTTTTCCCTACCTACGGCAAAGACCAGATGGGTTGGCTGAAGGCCGAGGTGCTGCCATACCCGCTGCGTGGCGACGCCCTTTCGTTGCCACACTTTGGCTGGCAGGGGCATGCCAACCAAACCAGATTCAAAGAGGCAGTAGATGCCTTCAAAGTTGATGTTCAAGCGCACAAGTTGCGCGAAGAAACCCGACTCATCTACGTTGCAGTAACTCGCCCTAAAGAGCGGCTACTGCTTTCGGGTTCACACTGGAAGCCGGTTGTTAAAGACATCAGCGGGCCAAGCCAATTCATCTTGGCTGCAGCCCAATTCTTGGGTTTACAGGATCACATTCCAGAGCCCATCTCGCCCGAGCAAAACCCGCTAGAACTAGAAGAAGCCATCAGCCAATGGCCGCTAGACCCACTGGGTCCCAAGCACGCACAAGATGTTCGTGGTGCCGCCGATTTGGTTCATCACTATCTAAACCAGGCTGCAGCGGCTACCCAGTTGGAGGAGATCGATCTGCTACTCAGCGAACGCGATGAGCAGCTCCGACAGCTCAACGAGGTTCCACTTTCAGTCCGAATCAACGCATCCGGATTCAAGAACTATGTGACTGCCCCAGCGAAAACCGCCGCGGGAATGTTGCGTCCAATTCCAGAAGAACCCTTCAAGGCAACTCGCGCCGGCACCATCTTCCACAACCTCATGGAACAGCGCTACGCAGATGTGGTTCGCCTGGCCTCAGAGGCGCCAGACATCGATCTGCAAGAAGCGGGCGAACAGGTTTGGGCTCAGCAGATGGCTCAGGTTGATCTTGCCGAGCACGCCGAAACCGTAGCCCAATTCCAAGCCACCTTCGAAAAGACCAAGTGGGCCAGCATGCTGCCCGAGGCCATCGAAATCGAAATCCAGCTGGCCATCGGTGCCAACATCTTCATCTGCAAGCTAGACGCGGTGTTCCCAAACGGAACCGCAGCCGACGGCACTCCACTCTTCGAAGTGGTGGACTGGAAGACCGGTGTCGCTCCAAAGGATGATGATGAAATCGCCGAACGCAGTCTGCAGTTGGCGCTTTACCGATTGGCATTTTCAGAGTTAATGGGCTTGCCAATCGAGAATGTTTCGGCTTGCCTCTACTACGTTACCGACGACAGAACCGTCACTCCAAAGCACATGCTTAATCGCGATGAGATTCTGGAGTTGTGGTCGAAGGTGGCTGAAGCGAACTAGAAAAGTTCGCCGTTCTCAGCTTCAGGCTTGGCCTCTTTAGGCAGATCAATCGGTGCAGTTGCGTCGCTGGCCGAAAGCGAGATCGGGCCAGTCTCGTCAAACAAGTTCTTGTGGTTGTATGAGTCATCCACAACCGGCTTGAAGATATTCACAGCTTCGATGTCAACCTCGGCAGGGTCTACTTCGTCCAGTGCAACTGGCATTGGTAGGGCCTCGGCCGGCTCTTCGGTGCTCAAGAACTCGGCAGCTGGGTCTAGCAGCAGGTCGTCCGACACCACGGCTTGGGCGGCGTCAACAAATGTAGCCGGCTCAAACCCGTTGGACTCAACCAAGCTGGCGGCGCTTGCCTCAAAGCCTGCGATGCTCTCCTCAAATCCTGAGGTGGCCGCAATAACCGGAACATCAACCGCCAGTGGCTTAGGGCCAACCGAAGGAAGCAAGCCTGCTTCGATATCGGCCACAAAAGTCTGGAAAGCGCCCACCGCAAAGTCCACGCCCTCTTCGTCACCCTTTGCCAAAGCCTCAAGCAGGTACTCGGCTATGTGCATTTCACTGTAGAGCTGGGCGCGAGCGCGCAGGTTCTCGTCGTTTCCGCGCAGGCGGCCGTATTCAAGAAGAGTGCTGTAGGCAAAGTCGTCGTCGCCGTAGCCAACGATCCAGGAGAAGTCTTCAGCAGGGTCGCCAACGTGCAGATTCTGCCAGGTCAAAACGCCGCTGATGCCATTGTCGGACGATAGGAAGGTTTCGCCATCTACGTGACCGTGCACCACGGTTGGGTTGAAGCGCCAGAGGTTGACGTCTTCCAAAGCCTGTTCCCAGCGGTTTAGAAGTACCGCCGGCACCTTGCCCGTCTGGGCAACGCGGTCCAACATGGAAACGCGAAGTCTCACGATATCGGCTGGCGAGTAAGAAGGAAGTCCGTTTTCCTCGACGGTTGCCAGTGGCAAACCGTGAATAGCTGCTAGGGCATTGGCAATGCTGGTGGAGATCGGGCTGTCGCCGCCCATGCGAGCGATATCGGTGTGGTTTCCGTATACAAACGAGAACAGCAGGGCGCGCTTACCCTTTGAATCGCGGGTCTCGCCCAAAAGCTTGGTTATCTCAAACGGCAGTCTGGCGCGGTGAGGGTTGAGCGAACGCAGAACCATAAGTTCGGTGTCCATAACTAGACCGGCCTGCTGGCCTCGCGCCATCTTGATGACGTAGTGCGAACCATTGGAACCGGTGAGGCAGGCAGAATCGAAGAAGCCATCACCGCGCTGCTCGAGCGGGGCAACCTGAACGAAATCCAAGGCAGGGACGGCGTCTTTGGCGAGCGCCGCTAAAATCAAGGGAGACATACCCATGACTTTAGGTTAGGCAACGGCAGACCAAATCCGCCGTATGCCACGCCAGAATTGGGTTCTCTTAAGCCGGGATTAACAATCAAGAGGGGCAACGATGCACACTCCGTTGGGTCTAAAGCCGGCCGAATCCGCCATTGACCGCGACTACCTTCAGCGCGACAATCCCGATTTGTTCGACAACCTCTGGGAAAATCCTGCCACCCGCGTTTTGGCAATGTATGAGGGGCAAGTGCTGTTGACTGGCAATCAGTCGCAGCCCACCGCCAGTCTGAAACTTCTAACCACCGAAGAAGTTCCCAGCGCTCAGCTTCGCGTTTACCTTGGCAAAACTCTGGCAGACCACGGCCACGAACCCGCCGGTACCCCTGTTGTCCTGGCAGTGCTGGGAACCAATAGCGCCAACCAGCTGGAACCAGACGCCGAGGCATGGCACGGCTTGCGCAAGACCGGTGCCGGTCTTAGCCCACGCGACTCCGAGATTTACGCTCAGGCACTTGCCCTGGCCAACTTCCACCTCAATCACAAGCATTGCCCGCGCTGTGGCCTGCCTACCGTGATCGAGCAGGGCGGTTGGAGTCGTCGGTGCTTCCAGGATCAATCCCAAACTTTCCCGCGCACCGATCCGGCAATCATCGTTTCCGTCGTCGATGAAAACGACCGCATTCTGCTGGGCTCGCAGGGGGTCTGGGAGGACAACCGCTGGTCAGTGCTTGCCGGGTTTGTGGAGCCCGGTGAATCACTAGCCAATGCGGTAGTTCGTGAGGTCTATGAAGAAGCCGGAGTTCGGGTCACCGATGTGGAGTTCTTGGGGAGTCAGGCTTGGCCTTTCCCCTATTCGCTGATGGTTGCCTTCACCGCCAAACTCGACACTTCCAGCGGACACCAGGATTTGGTGCCGGACGGAGTCGAGATTGAAAAGGTGCGTTGGTTCTCCCGCGAAGAGATTGCGGCCGAGCGCGACGGGTTGATTCTGCCAGGCAAGCTCTCAGTGGCTCGTTCGCTGCTAGATCACTGGTTTGGTGAAGACATCGATGGTGGCAGTCTCAATGGCTAGTGAAGCCGAAGAACTGCTGGCAAAACTAGACCCTGAACAAGCCGCGGCTGCTGCCAGCCTTCGCGGACCAACCTGCATCATTGCCGGTGCCGGTACCGGTAAGACCCGAACCATCACCCACCGAATTGCATACGGAATTGCCACCGGCTACTTCAGCGCCAACCGGGTTTTGGCTCTGACCTACACCAACAAGGCTGCCGCCGAACTGCGCACCCGTTTGCGCACCCTGGGCGTGGGCAACGTGGCCGCACGCACCTTCCACGCCGCCGCTCTGGCGCAACTTGAATACTTCTGGCCGCAATTTACCGGTGCTGCCGCACCGCATATCCTCGAATCCAAGGGACGCCTTTTGGCCAGGTTGGCGGAGGAGCGCAAGCTTCGTTTAGATGCCGCCGCGTTGCGCGATTTGGCCGCCGAGATCGAGTGGCGCAAGTACTCGATGCTTTCGATGTCCCAGTACGCGGCTCTCAAGCGCAAGGCTCCCGGTTCTCTGAGTCAACAGCGGTTGATCGAGATGCTCACCGCCTACGAGGATGCCAAGACTGCCGCCAACCAGATCGACTTCGAAGACGTGCTGGTGTTGTGCCTGGGCATGCTGCGCTCCGAACCGCGAGCGTTGGCTCACGTTCAGCAGCAGTACCGCTTCTTCACCGTGGACGAGTACCAGGACATTTCTCCGCTGCAGCATGCGCTGCTGGATGTCTGGCTGGGCGACCGCAACGACATCTGTGTGGTTGGTGACCCCAATCAAACCATCTACTCCTTCACCGGCGCATCGGCCAGCTACCTGCAGACCTTTGCATCGCGCTACGAGAACGCCACCGTTGTAGAGCTGACCCGAAACTACCGAAGCACCCAGCAGATTGTGAACTTCGCCAACCGACTTCGATCCAGCAAGTCTGCGATGGGTGGCGGGGGACTCTCGCCACTGCAGTCGCAGGGAGCCGTGGGTATGGCGCCAAGGCTGCAGGGTTTTGGCAGCCCCAACGAGGAGTGCAGCTACGTTGCCCATCAAATCAGCGGGCTGCTTCGCGAAGGAGTTCGCCCAAGCCGCGTGGCGGTGCTCTATCGAGTGAACGGCCAGAGCGAACCCATGGAGGCGGCGCTCGCCAGCGCGCAGATTGGTTACCAACTGAAGGGCGGTGTGCGATTCTTTGCCCGCCCCGAAATTCAGACCGCCATGCGCACCTTGCGAGCCGAATTGATTGCCAAGTCGGATAAGCCCACCCACCAGATTTTGGATGAGATCTGCCGCGGCTTGGGTTGGAGCACCAGAGCTCCAGAGGTTGCCGGAGCCGCGCGCGAAAAGTGGGAGAGCCTCAACGCTCTCATGGAAATTCAGGACGAGATGCCAAGCGGCATCAGTGCCCAGGAGTTTTACACCGAGTTGGAAGAGCGCGCCAAGAGCCAGCATGAACCAGAGGCGGCTGCAATCACCCTCGCCACCATCCATGCCGCCAAGGGCTTGGAGTGGGACCACGTCTTCTTGATGGGTGTGCAGGAGGGTTACCTGCCCATCAGCTATGCCAAGACCGAGGCAGAAGTAGCCGAAGAAAACCGTCTGCTCTATGTGGGTGTCACGCGAGCCAAGAAGTCGCTGATGATTTCTTGGTCGGGCACCGCCTCGCGGTTTGTAAAGCTGCTGCAGGCACAGCCGTAGTGGAAATCCCAGCTGGAGTGCACAAGCCCAACCGAAGCTGAGCCGCCAGAGGTGCCAGCGTCGGAGACCAAATAACCGCCCGGCTGCTGTGGATGCCCCGACGCAAAGCCACCCACCGCATCCAGCCTGGCGAGGATGCTCTGCATTGCGAGGCCCACTGCCAACATGCGATTGCCCGAGTGATCGAACCGCAACTCGAGTCCGGCTAACTGCGCCGACACCGCGGCGTATTCCTCGCTGCCTTCGCTGCGCCAAAGCTCGCGGCAAATGAGGCAGGGAGTGCTTCCCGGGACAATCACCGGGCTGACTTCAAATCCGCCCGCCGCATACTTGATCTCCAGTTGAGGCACCTGACGTGAATTCCAAACCCCGATGCGCTGCAATTGCGGCACCAGTGTGGTGCCCAAAACCGCCACATCGATGTTGTTGAACTTGGAGTCTTTGAGCCTGAGCCCGCTTACCAAACGACTGCTTGGCCAGGTGGTTTCTAGCATCAAGGAAGCCGCAGCGATGCGCTTCTGTCCCAGAAAAGCTGGCGGAAAGCTGGCCGGTCCGGTATCCGAGTTTCTAACCGGCTCGTTGTCGCGCGTGACAAAGGTGCCAACTCCAGCAGCCGCCAGCCCAAGCATCAGCAGCAGTCCGGTGGCGTCCAGTACCTCGATGAAAACAGCCCGCCTGCCGCGTTCCAGCAAAACGGCTCGGCCATCGGTGGAATTTTGAAGACTGGCCGAAACCAGGTCGGCAATGGCGGCATCGAGATTTAGTGGTTTGCCTGGGTTTGGTCTTTGGGCGGATTCGCTGGCCTCCACCTCAAGCACCGGCCTTAGGCGCTCCAGCAGGGCTTCAGCCTCCTTTTGAGGTAACCGCGTCTGTGCGGCAATGGCCTCTACCTGATTGGGTGCCACTCCAAAGTAGAGGGCATCGATGAAGCGCTCGGCGGCCGATGAGATTTCAGGCAGCACTACTTTGCGGCTATCCAAACCAACCTGAACGGTTGTGGGGGAGTGCCAGATGGAGGTGTGAAAGGGATTTATTTTGTAGACCACTGGGCGATTGTTGCAACAATCCCAGCGCAGCGGTTTTGGTTATCCACAGTGTGGGCTATTCACCCAGCAGGTTGCGAAGCGCGCTGTCGAAGTCATCGTCGTTGCCACCCTGCAGCCTGCCGATGAGCGAAGCGGGATCCGCGATGTCCGCTGCCGATGGCAACATGTCCGGGTGGTCCCATAGCGCGTCTCGTCGGGCATTTCCGAGGGCCTGTCCAACCAGTTGCCACATCGAGCTAGCCTCGCGAAGCTTGCGCGGGCGCAGCTGCAGGCCAACCAGAGTGCCAAAGGTTAGCTCGGCTGGTCCACCGGTAACGCGGCGGCGGTGCACTGCCTCGGCAATGCGCTGAGCGTTTGGCAGCAGCTTGGTTGCCTCGAGTGTCAAGGCATCCACCCAGCCCTCAATTAGAGCCAGCATGGTCTCGATGGCTTCGAGGGCTCGTTCCTGATCTTCGGTTCGGTCACCGATCATGGCTCCCGATTCCAGCATCTGCCGCATACCTTCCGCATCGGTTGGATCGGCGTCGGCAACGGCACCCATGATCTTGTCTTGGTCGATGGTGATCTGGGCAGCATAGGTTGAAATCTGCGATACAACGGCCTCGCGCAGCCAGCGGCTGTGCTTGAACAGGCGGGCGTGAGCCAGTTCGCGCACTGCCAGATAAATCTGCGCCTCCTGAACCGGAACCCCAAGTTCACGGATGAACGCGTCGAGGTTTTGCGGCAAGAACGCGGCGCGCTGCTCGGCAAAAATCGGCAGACCAATGTCCGAACCGCTCAGCACCTGCTCGCTTAGTTTGCCGATTGCCTGGCCAAGTTGCATGGCAAACATGGCACCACCGGCGTTGCGTAGCAGACGACCAGCCTCGGCCATCAGGCCAGACATTTCCTCGGGTGCGTTACCCGCGATGTGCTCGCTCAGAGCCTCGGCCATTCTGTCGGCAACGGGTTGGCTCATAGCCTTGAAAAGCGGCATGGCGTCGTCTACCCAGAGGTCGCGGGTAAGCAGCTTAGGTTCGCTGGTTAGCTCTGAAACATCGGTGGCTTGGCTCAGCCACATTCCGCCGATGTGGACAGCCTCGCGCCAGGCGTCTCGCTGCGCCTCGGTGATGCCCTGATTGTTGCGGCGGGCGCCGGCCTTGGCCTGGGCAATGGCGGCATCCCAGTCCACTCCACCCTTGGCGGTTTGTGGTCCCATGGCCTGGCTGATCATCTGGAGCATTTGCTGAAGCTGCTGAGGGTCGGTTGGAATTCCCGCGGCTTTGGCCAGCTCCTGGGTGTCAAAACTATCTGGGTCTTCCAGGTACTTTTTCATAAATGCCTGGAACTCGGTGGGGTTGAACTTGCGCGGGTCAAAGTCGCCGCCTTCATTAGGGTTTTGCCCGTCTTCAAAGTTGTTCATACACGCTCCTGTTGTTTCAACGGTAAAGCAGAAAACGGCACCGATGTTCCAAGAATCTGCGCTGTTCGCCCTAAGCGTTTGGGCCGTGTGGGATGAAATCGAAAAGTGTAGGTGCGCTCGCATAGTGTTAACGGGTGAGCCAGCAAACCGGTCCGTACCTAGACCAACCCGCAGTTGCCCCAAGAAAGCACCGCCTTTTTGGCTGGATTCTTCTTGGAGTGTTTGCCGTTGGCGTTTTGGCTGCCGCGTTCCTACCGGCGCCTTACGTAATCGAACGTCCTGGTCCGGCATTCAATGTGCTCAGCACAAATAACAAGATTCCGGTCATCACCGTGGCAGACGCCCAGACCTACCCAACCTCGGGCGCCCTAGACCTGCTCACGGTAAGCGTGGTTGGTGCTCCTGGCAACACTCCAAGTTGGCTCGAGCTACTGGCGGCCTGGCTAGACCCAGCCCAAACCATCGTTCCGCTTGATCAGATGTATCCACCGGGCCAAACCTCGGCGGCAACGCTCAGGCAAGATGCCCTTATGTTCAAAGACAGCCAGCAACAGGCCACTGCTGCGGCTCTCGAAGCTCTCGGTTACAAGTTCGATTTCCAGGTCTACGCCGATTCGGTGGACAAGGCGTCTCCAGCCCTTGGCCAGGTCCAAGCTGGAGACATCATCGTCTCGGCAGCCGGCAAGGAAGTCAACGGTATTCAGTCGCTGCGCGATGCAGTTCAGACCACCAAGGGCAAGCCGGTTGTTCTTCAGTTGATTCGGGGCGGTCGTCACCTCAGCGTTTCCGTCACACCCAAGTATCTAGATGGTGCTTACCGCCTGATGGTTTTGGTTGGCTCGCGCTACAAGTTCCCAATCAATGTCAACCTGCAACTGTCCGATATCGGGGGTCCATCGGGCGGCACGATGTTTGCTCTGGGCATCTACGACAAACTCACTCCAGGTGCCCTCACCGGCGGCCAGTTGATTGCCGGAACCGGCACCATCGATGCCGTTGGCACGGTTGGCCCCATCGGCGGCATCCGCCAAAAGATGTACGGGGCAGTTCGTGCCGGTGCCACCTGGTTCTTGGCTCCAGAGCAAAACTGCAACGAGGTTTTGGGGCACATCCCAACTGGACTTACCGTGGTCAAAATTGCCAACTTCCAGCAGGCGCTTGCCGCTGTGACGCAAATTTCCAAACAACACTCTGCGGTTGGCTTGCCAACCTGCACGGCAAACTAAAAGTATTAACTAGGGGCCAGCTTGGCCCGATAGCGATGAGGAAACAATTTGAAGAACGGTAAGCTCACCCCGGCAGCCATGGCAACCCTAATCGTGGTGGCAATAATCGTGGCGCTGGTTGGTTCGGCCGGCTACTACACCGACTACCTCTGGTTCAAGCAGCTGGGCTTTGCCAAGGTGTTCACCACTAACCTCATTGCGCAGGTGGCAATCTTCTTCGCCGGCGCGGGATTCATGTGGCTTGCCACCTGGGCCAGCCTGCATATCGCCTATCGAAATCGTCCGGTTTACGTTCAGTACGTTGCCGATGGCCGCCCAGGGTTGGGCGCCTACCGCGAACTGCTCACCCAAATTCGTCGGGCTGTAACCATTGCCGCTCCAATCGTGCTGGCGCTATTTGCAGGCTCGGGCAGTGTTGCCAACTACAAGCTGATGCTGGCGGCCGTCTTTGCCACCCCAGCGGGCAGCATCGATAAGCAGTTCCACCTCGATGTTTCGTTCTACTTCTTCCAACTTCCTTTCCTAACCGTCCTAGATTCCTACTTCAGTGCGGTTCTGTTCATCTCGCTGATCTTGGCGCTTTTCATTCACCTCGTTTACGGCAGCATCAAGTTGACCGGTAGGGCAATCACCTTTACCAAGGCTGCACGCGTGCAGCTAGGGGTCACCGCCGCAGTATTCGTTCTGATGCAGGCGGCATCGCTCTGGCTAGACCAGTACCAGACCATGACCTCGGCCAGCGGTCTCTACACCGGTGCCACCTTCTCAGATGTCAACGCCCGCATTCCGGGCTTCCAGATCATGGCGGGCATTGCGGTACTTGTGGCGGCCACCTTTATCTTCGCCGCCATCGTGGGCAAGTGGCGCCTGCCAATCATGGCCACTGGTCTGATGATTGTTGTAAGTATTTTGGTTGGCGGAATTTACCCATGGGCAGTGCAAACCTTCCAGGTGGTTCCAAACGAGCGCTCGCTCGAATCTGAGTTCATCAAGCGCAACATCCAGGCCACCCGTTTCGCCTACGGCCTCGACGGCGTGCAATCGGTGAACTACAACGCCAAGACCACCGCCAGCGCCGGCGCTCTAAAGCAGGATGCTCAGACCGCCGCGCAGATTCGAATCATCGACCCCACTCTTGAAGCGGCTTCATTCCGTCAGCTGGAGCAGTACCGCCAGTACTACAACTTCTCCAGCCACCTGGACGTAGACCGCTACAACATCAATGGCAAGCAGCAGGACACCGTTTTGGCTGTGCGAGAGCTGGACCAGTCGGGCCTTGGCAGCAGTCAGTCATGGATCAACAACGTCATCGTCTACACCCACGGCTACGGCATCGTTGCCGCCTACGGTAACCAGCGCTCGGCCGACGGCCAGCCGGTGTTCCTGCAGTCGGGCATTCCGTCCACCGGTTTGCTGGGTAACTACAAGCCGCAGATCTACTTCGCCGAGGGCTCTCCCGAGTACTCCATCGTTGGTGGCCCTAAGGGCTCTACTCCGCTAGAACTGGACTACCCAGGCGGCAAAAACGGCTCGCAGCAGACCTACACCACCTTCGAGGGCAATGGTGGCCCAAAGCTCGACAGCATCCTCAACCGTTTGGCATACGCCATCAAGTTCCAGAGCGAGCAGATTCTGCTCAGCAGCGCTGTAACCAACTCCAGCCAGGTGCTTTACAACCGCAGCCCAATGGACCGCGTCAAGGCTGTGGCACCATACCTAACAGTCGATTCCGATCCATACCCAGCGGTGGTCAACGGCCACGTGGTTTGGATGGTCGACGGCTACACCACCAGCAGCCACTACCCCTACTCGCGCGCTGAGAACCCATCTTCGGCAACCAGCGATTCTGAGGGCGTGAAGAGCAATTTCACCGGCAACATCAACTACATACGCAACTCGGTGAAGGCAACTGTTGACGCCTACGATGGCTCGGTGAAGTTGTACGCCTGGGACACCAAGGACCCAATCCTGAAGACCTGGATGAAGGTCTACCCGGGCACTGTTCGTCCAATCTCGCAGATGTCTGGTGCGGTGCTCAGCCACGTGCGTTACCCAGCCGACCTGTTCAAGATTCAGCGCAACATGCTCGGTACATATCACGTCACCGAGGCTGGAGCCTTCTACTCGCAGCAGGACGCCTGGATGGTTCCAAATGACCCATCCAATTCCTACGGCAACGGCACCGGGCTCACTCAGCCGCCGTACTACCTAACGATGCAGACTCCGTTGCAGAAGACTCCGGCATTCAGCATCTACAGCACTTTCATCCCCAAGTCCACGGGTGCCTCAACTCGCAACGTGCTCACCGGTTATCTGGTTGCCAATGCGGATGCCGGCAGCGTGAAGGGCGTGAAGTCTGCCAACTATGGCAAGCTTCAGCTTCTGGTCTTGCCGAGAAGCACCGTTGTGCCAGGTCCTGGTCAGGTCCAAAACAACTTCAACGCCGACTCCGATGTGAGCAAGCTGCTGAACCTGCTTCGCCAGGGCAGCACCGAGGTTCTGAACGGTAACCTGCTAACCCTGCCGGTTGGCGGAGGGTTGCTCTATGTTCAGCCGGTTTACATCAAGTCCACCGGTGAAACCTCCTTCCCGCTGCTCAAGAAGATCCTGGTGGCCTTCGGCGACCAGATTGCGTTTGAGGACACCCTGGATGCCGCGCTAAATGATCTGTTTGGTGGCGCATCTGGTGCAGTTGCTGGCGACGGCACTGGCACCGGTTCGGGCACCTCAGGTTCGGGCGGCTCTTCCTCAACCGGTTCGGGTGGTACTGCTTCTGGTTCAGGTACCGGTGGAACCATCGCCACCGGCAATGCCGCCTTGAACGCGGCGCTAGACGCCGCAAAGAAGGCCATCCTTGCCAAGGAGACTGCAATGCAGGCTGGCGACTGGACCGCCTACGGCAAGGCCGATAAGGACCTGGCAAAGGCAGTGGCTGCGGCCATCGCAGCTAGCAGCAAGGCCAAATAACAGTTGATGCTGGCGCACCAGTTTGGCTGCGCCAGCTATCTGTGATAGAGTTAGTACTTCGCCGCGGGGTGGAGCAGTTCGGTAGCTCGCCGGGCTCATAACCCGGAGGTCGTAGGTTCAAATCCTGCCCCCGCAACCAATAGAAACCCCCGTTTGCTCACGGGGGTTTCGCCTTTAAGCGGCCAAATCCTTTTTCTGCTGGCTTCAGCATTGAGCCCTGCTGTGGAAAACTTTGACGGACCTAGACGCCAATTTCGTAGCGTTGCCGCATGAACTACAACGAAGACCGCCTCATCCGTCTATTGGTCACCTATGTTTGCCTGGCGCTCATCTGGGGCGTGGAGTATTTTGGGCCTGCCGAAAAGGCCGAGGCGGCCAGCTGTAGACACGTTGGCGTGAAGTCCAAGACCCTGGCTGTGGGTTCGCAGGTTGATGGCGATCTGGTCACCATTTGCCTAAACAAGACACTGCAGCGCAAACTGCTCAAGGTGTCGCTGCCGCCTGCAAAGCCTGTTGCAAAGCCAGCGCCCAAACCCGCAGTGAAGCCAATGCCTAAGCCAGTGGTGCACGTTGCTAAGAAGCCAGTGGTTCGCCAAGCCCCAAAGCCTGTGATTCATCGCAAGACCAAGACAAATCAAAACAACTCCAGGGCCGTCTTTCGCCCAAAGGCGCCCCTGGCAACTGTTTCTCCGGCTTCAACCCTCAAGGTTGCGCAGCTTGCCGTTTTTGGAACCACACCCAAGGTGCTTTTTGGCCGGGCGCAACTACTGGGAAACCCGGTGCTAGTGCGATTTACACCGGAACAACTCGAATGGGCCTTTGGCGATGGCGCCATGAAGTCCGGTAGCACCCAAAGTCTGCGCCAAACCAGCCACGGCTATGCGCGCGCTGGCAACTATGTTGCGCTGCTGCACACCACATTCTCGGTGAGCTACCGGCTGGCAAATGGCAGTTGGTTGCAGGATCCGGACAACATTTCATTGCCCTCCAAGCCGCTGAGTATTGCCGTGGGGAAACCGGCGGTGAAAGCCGCAGCCAAAAGCGTGCTGGTTACCTCTGGATAGGGGGAAAGTCTCAGCCAGCACCTAGGCTGTTCTCAGGATTCATTCAGACACAATTGCGAAAATCATTTGGCAACATGTGTTTGGAAAGGCAGAACTTTGACAGTCCCTAACGGTCACTACAACGCTCAGTTCGTTTTTGACACCCAGGCAAAGCCACAACCGGCCAAGCCAACATTCTTCGCCATGCTAAACGGCAAGCTCACCAAGCATTCGGCACTCACCGGCATTGCCATGGGTGCGGCCATGGGAGGCCTGATCGGTGCCGGAGTGGGAATCACCACCGCCGAGATCACTAACGGTGCCGGCACCGTCATCATCAACAACACCCAGCACGTCAACTGGGTAACGGCAGCGGCTCAAAAGGCCTCGCCATCGGTTGTCACCATTTCGGTTTCGGGCGGCGGCTCGGCCGGTTCTGGCTCTGGTGTGGTTCTATCCAAGGACGGCTACATCCTCACCAACACCCACGTAGTAACCCTCGAGGGCGCCACCGGTTCGGCCACCATAGAGGTGCGCACCGCCGACGACCACGTCTACTCGGCATCTGTGGTTGGCACCGACCCAACCAACGACCTCGCCGTGATCAAGGTGAACCCGCTTGGTTCGCTGGTACCAGCCGTCTTTGCCAACAGCGATCAGATCAACGTAGGCGACTCGGTGGTTGCTATTGGTTCGCCACTTGGCCTTGACGCCACCGTAACCAGCGGAATCGTAAGCGCGCTAAACCGCACCATTCAGGTGGCCAACTCGGCTGCTCCAGAAAATGGCTCAACCGGCTCGGGCGGTCTGCAGTTCCTGGGTACCGGTTCCTCGGCAAACTCCATCAATCTCAGCGTTATCCAGACCGATGCCGCCATCAACCCCGGAAACTCGGGTGGCGCTCTGGTGAACGACCAGGGTCAAGTGCTGGGCATCAATGTGGCCATCGCATCGGCCGGAAGCAGCTCGATTTCTAGCCAGTCCGGCTCCATCGGTGTTGGTTTTGCCATTCCGGCAAACAACGCCCATCGCATTGCCCTCGAAATCATGAAGACCGGCAAGGCCACTCACGCCATGCTGGGTGCCTATATCGGTGATGCCCTCAGCTCCGGTTCGGATGCCGCTGTCACCATCGGTGCCAAGGTGGTAAAGCTAACCCCCGGTGGCCCAGCCGCTAAGGCCGGGCTGAAGGTTGGCGACGTGGTAACCCGCTTCAACAACCTCATCGTGAACTCGGCCACCGATCTAACCGCCGACGTGCGCATCCAGGCTCCAAACACCCAGGTTGAACTGACCGTTTTGCGTGGTGGTCAGAGCCTGAAAATTCACGTCACATTGGGCAACGCCATCAATCTCAAGTAGCCTTAAGGCAACCTGAGGAGACGAAAAATGGCATTTGAGGGCGACGGGCTAGGCTCCGATAACGTTGGCGGCCAGACTGCCGGCAGCACCCTGCTAGAGCAGCAGCTGCAGGAGATTGTCGAACCCGGAGACCACGAGCGCTACTCGCACTATGTGCGCAAGGAAAAGATTGTGGAATCTGCGGTACTCGGCATGCCTGTAACCGCACTTTGTGGCAAGGTTTGGGTGCCGGGCCGAGACCCACAAAAGTTTCCGGTCTGCCCAACCTGCAAGGAGATCTATCAGGGGCTGCGTCCTGAGCCACCTGCCGACAACAATGGCGGCGCCGGCAACGGCAGCGAGAAGTAAACTCAAACCGTGAACGACGCACCTATTGGCATCTTTGATTCTGGTGTCGGTGGCCTCACCGTGGCCCGAGCAATCATCGATCAACTTCCCAACGAGTCGATCATCTATGTTGGCGATACCGCCAACAGCCCTTACGGGCCGAAGTCTTTGCCGGTGGTGCGCGAACTAGCCCTTTCGGTGATGGATCGACTGGTGGACGAGGGCGTGAAAATCCTGGTGATCGCCTGCAACTCGGCCTCGGCGGCAGTGTTGCGCGATGCCCGCGAGCGTTACACCGTGGGCAGGGGCATTCCGGTTGTTGAGGTAATCCAACCGGCCGTGCGCCGTGCAGTGGCCGCCACCAGAAACCGTCACGTTGGTGTCATCGGAACCAACGCCACCATTGCATCTAAGGCATATGAAGACGCCTTTGCCGCTGCCGTAGATTTGCAGATCACCAGTGCCGCCTGCCCAGCCTTCGTAGATTTCGTGGAAAACGGCATCACCAGTGGCCCAGAGCTGATGCAGGCTGCCGAGGCCTACCTGGCCCCAATCAAGGCTGCCGGAGTGGACACCTTGGTTTTGGGCTGCACCCACTATCCGTTGCTAACCGGCGCCATCAGCTATGTGATGGGGGAGAACGTCACCCTGGTTTCTTCGGCCGACGAAACCGCCAAGGACGTCTACCGCACTCTGGTGGCCAACAGTTTGCTGCGAAACTCGAACACCCCGCCAACCCTGCGCTTCCAGGCAACCGGCGACGCCCGTCCGTTTGGCAAGCTGGCTCGTCGATTCCTGGGTCCGGAGGTCACCGTGGTTGAGCACCTGCCCGAAGCCGGATTCGGTACCGCCTATCCGGTAACCGAGACCATCAACATCAAGACCATCAGCGTCCATACTGAACTCAACTAAGGAATAACTTGACCCGCATCGATGGCCGCAGTGCCGACCAGCTTCGTCCCGTAGTAATCGAACGCGGCTGGAGTGACCACGCCGAGGGCTCGGCTCTCATCAGCTTTGGCGGAACCAAGGTGCTGTGCACAGCTTCGTTCACCGCTGGCGTGCCACGCTGGAAGGTTGGCAAGGGCGAGGGTTGGGTAACTGCCGAGTACGCGATGCTGCCACGAGCCACCCACGACCGCAACGACCGAGAGGCCGTCAAGGGCAAGATCGGTGGCCGCACCCATGAGATTTCGCGCCTGATTGGCCGTAGCCTCCGTGCCATCGTTGATGTTTCGGCCCTTGGTGAGAACACCATCGTTATCGACTGCGACGTGCTGCAGGCCGACGGTGGCACCCGCACCGCTGCCATCACCGGCGCCTACGTTGCGCTAGCCGACGCCATTGCCTGGGGCAAAGAACACAAGCACATCCCGGCTAGGGCTACCGTGCTTACCGATTCGGTTTCGGCCATTTCGGTTGGCATCATCGATGGAGTGCCGTTCCTAGATTTGGCCTACACCGAAGACGTGCGCGCCGAGACTGACATGAACGTGGTTGTCACCGGTGGTGGCAAGTTCATCGAGGTTCAGGGCACCGCCGAGGGTGCACCGTTTGACCGTGACGAGCTCAACTCGCTGCTTGACCTTGCCCTGGCCGGCAACGCCGATCTTGCCAAGATTCAGCGTCAGGCTCTGGAGAAGTAAATGCAGCTGGTTCTGGCCACGCACAATGCCCACAAGGTGCAGGAAGTTGGCGCAATTTTGGGCGCCACCGTGCCGCAGCTAACCGTGCTGGGTTACGACGGACCCGAGCCAGTTGAGGACGGCACCTCATTTTTGGAGAACGCCCTGATCAAGGCGCGCGCCGCTTTTGCCCACACCGGCCTGCCATCGATGGCCGACGACAGTGGAATTGCGGTTGAGATTCTTGGGGGAGCGCCAGGCATTTTCAGTGCACGCTGGGCCGGTGGCCGCGATAACGTGGCCAATCGTCGCCTGCTGTTGGCACAACTGGCAGACGTAAAGCCAGAGCACCGAGCCGCAAGTTTTGTTTGCACCATCGCGCTGGTTACCGCGGATGCCGAGCTATCCTTCACCGGAATCTGGCCGGGATCGGTGGCAATGGCCGAAAGCGGCGAGCACGGTTTTGGCTACGACCCAGTGTTTATCCCAGAGGGATTTGAGGTCACCGCTGCCCAGCTGGAGCCTGAGGTAAAGAACAGCCTCAGCCACCGATCGCTCGCGCTGGAGCAGTTGGCCGGCTACCTAAGCGAGTACGGCCTCTAAGCCAAACCCGAACCCATCAATCTGACCTTGGCAGGTCTAGTCGTTGGCGCGACGTTCTTCGTCGGCGGCCAACTCCGCGCGGCGAGCGCGCAGGGCCTCAATCACGATTGGGATGGTGCTGAGCACCACAAATCCGATGGTGAATAGATCGATGTGTTCGGCCACAATCTTGAAGCCACCAAGGAAAACGCCCAGCAGGGTAACGCCGGTTCCCCAGCCAATCACGCCAATCACGTTGTAGCGCACAAAGTGCTTGTAGGGCATTCCTCCGATGCCAGCGGCAACCGGAATGAAGGTGCGCATCACGGGCACAAAGTGCGCCAAAATAACGGCGCGTGAACCGTAGCGCTCAAAGAATCGGTGGGTCTTCTCAACGTTTTTGTGGCTGAAAAGACGGCTCTCTGGCTTGTTGAAGATTGCTGGCCCAGACTTGCGGCCAATCCAGTAACCGGTCTGGTCACCGATGAACGCAGTCACCGAAATGAGCACGCACATCAACCAGATGGGAACTGGCCACTCTCCCAGGCGCACTGCTCCGTTGGCCACCGAAAGACCGGTTACGAATAGCAGCGAATCACCGGGAAGGAAGAAGCCGATCAGAAGTCCGGTCTCGGCGAAAACCATCGCCAAGATGACGAAAACTGCAAAGCCACCCATATCGGTGATGAGGGTTAGGGGGTCTAGCCAACTGATTCCAAACATGTGCCCCCAACAGGAATCGAACCTGTGCCTTTGCCTTCGGAGGGCAACGCTCTATCCCCTGAGCTATGAGGGCTAAGGTACTTTAAGATTACTTGACACAACTGGAGGTACGCCTTGGCGCTCAAATTAGTAGACAAATGGATCTGGGATTCCTGGTACGTACAGGATGGCGACACCTACCATGCGTTCTATCTAAGTGCCAGCCGTGCTCTGGGCGACCCAAATCGTCGTCACCTGCACCCAATCGTGGGCCACGCAATCAGCACCGATATGACCAACTGGACAGTGGTGCGTGACGCGCTCATCGTTTCGGAAGACAACGAGGCATTCGACTCGTACACCACCTGGACCGGATCTGTAGTTAAAGGCGACGATGGCAAGTGGTGGATGTTCTACACCGGCACCAGTCGCGTAAACAATGCAATGGTTCAGACCGTTGGCGCCGCAACCAGCGATGACCTGTTGGTCTGGGACAAGATCTCCGACAAGCCGTTGGCGGTTGCCGACCCCAAGTGGTACGAGAAGCACGGCGACAACGCCTGGGTGGGCGAAGCCTGGCGTGACCCATGGGTATTCCGCTTCCCTCAGGGAGTAACCACCGGAGTTGCCCAGATTGGCGTTCCGGCCGGCACCGATCCAAGCAAGGTTTGGCACATGCTGGTTACCGCTCGCGCCAACGAATCGGTGGGCGGCGACTACCTAACCCGCGGTGTGGTTGGTCACGCCACCAGCCTGGACATGGTCAACTGGACCGTGCAGCCACCGATTTCCAAGCCACACCAGGGCTTTGGTCAGATGGAAGTATTCCAGTTTGAAATCGTCGATGGCGTTCCGATTTTGTTCTTCTGCTGCGGTTGGAACGAACTGGCTCCAGAGCGTCTGGCTGCTTGGGGCAAGCGCGACGCCACCTACAGCCTGGTGGTCAACCCAGACCTGTCAGACCTGGACTTCACCAAGGCCCGCGGCTTCGATCACCGATTGGTCTATGCCGGCCGACTGATTCAGGGACCAGACGGCGGTTGGAACGTAATCGGCTTCGACAACTTTGATGCCAATGGCGAGTTTGTGGGAGTTCTCTGCGATCCAATCCCAGTAACTGCAACTCCCGAACTGGGCATCGTTGCCAAGGCTGATCTATAGCTCATTGGTATGCTTGTTGTAGCCTTTCAGCGGCTGAGGTTGGCGTGTTTTCAAGCGCATTTGCCCCCGCTTTGAGTGCTATCTCAATCCGTTAGGACAAGCGTGACCCCTGCAGACCTTTCTGCTGCCATTGTGCGCATCCTCGTCGGTCTTCAGGCCGCCGGGACGATTGGTGCTGGCGACCTGCCAGCCGAAGTGGTCATCGAGCGCCCAAAGAACCGCGAACACGGCGACTGGGCAACTAATGCCGCACTTCAGCTCTCCAAGGCCTTTGGCACCAACCCGCGCGCTTTCGCCGAGCTGGTTGCCACCGAACTTCGCACCCAGCCTGGCATTGCCGGAGTTGACATTGCTGGTCCTGGATTCCTAAACATCACCCTCGATGCGGCCGCCGCCGGCGAACTGGCCAAGGCCATCGTTGAGGCTGGCACCAGCTACGGCAACGGAACCGACCTGGCTGGCCAGAAGATCAACCTTGAGTTTGTCTCCGCCAACCCAACTGGTCCAATCCACATGGGTGGAACCCGCTGGGCTGCCCTGGGAGACTCGCTTGCCCGCGTGCTTGAGGCTCAGGGTGCTGCTGTTACCCGCGAGTATTACTTCAACGATCACGGCGCCCAGATCGACCGCTTTGCCCGCAGCCTGCTGGCCCGTGCCCGTGGCCTCGCCGCTCCAGAAGACGGCTATGGCGGCGCCTACATCCAAGAGATTGCCGACCGAGTTTTGGCCGAAACCGCCGAGGACATCCTGGCACTGCCAGACGCCGAGGCCCAGGAAAAGTTCCGTTCAGCCGGTGTCGAGCTGATGTTCGGTGAGATCCGCCAAAGTCTGCACGATTTTGGTGTGGACTTCGACGTCTTCTTCCACGAGAACTCGCTTTACGAGTCGGGTGCCGTCGAGAAGTCGATCCAGCGCCTGCGCGAACTTGGCCACATCTTTGAGGCCGACGGTGCCATCTGGCTTCGCTCCTCCGATTTTGGCGACGACCGCGACCGCGTGGTCATCAAGAGCGATGGCGAGGCAGCCTACATCGCCGGCGACATCGCCTACTACCTGGACAAGCGCAGCCGCGGCTTCGACCGATGCATCTACATGCTTGGCGCCGACCACCACGGTTATGTTCCTCGAATGATGGCGCTCTGTGCTGCCTTCGGTGATCAGCCAGGCACCAACATGGAGATCCTCATCGGCCAGCTGGTGAACCTGGTTCGCGATGGCGAGCCGGTTCGTATGAGCAAGCGCGCGGGCACAGTTGTAACCATGGAAGACCTAGTGGATGCAGTTGGCGTTGACGCCGGACGCTACGCTCTGGCCCGTTCCAGCGCAAACTCGATGCTCGACATCGACCTAGAGCAGCTTCAGAAGAAGACCAACGACAACCCAGTGTTCTACGTTCAGTACGCGCACGCCCGTACCAAGCAGGTTGCCAACAACGCTGTTTCGCTGGGTGTAGACCACAGCGAGTTTGCTCCAGAACTTTTGGAGCATGCCTCCGAAGGCGAGCTGTTGGCCAAGCTCAGCGAGCTGCCTCGCGTGGTGGCTCAGGCCGCCGAATTCCGTGAGCCACACCGCGTGGCCCGCTACCTCGAAGAGGTTGCCGGTTCATACCACCGCTGGTACGACAACTGCCGCGTTACTCCGCTAAGCGGCAACTCGGTGGAGACCATCCACCGCACCCGCCTCTGGCTAAACGACGCCGCTGGTCAGGTCCTTCGCAACGGCCTTGCCATGCTGGGCGTCTCTGCTCCGGAGAGGATGTAGCGCAACATGACTAAGCACAACAATCCGCTCGCCCCAGAGTGGCTCAAGGTTCCAACCGACCTAAACGGCATTGCCAAGAAGGTCTGGCCGGCCACCGCGATGCGCAACTCCGATGGCGAGCTTGTGCTTGGCGGCGTAACCGTGGACGAGCTGGCCAACCAGTTTGGCACCCCGCTTTACGTCATCGATGAGCACGACTTCCGCGAGCGCGCCACCGGCATCAAGAAGGCGCTGCAGGATGCGGCTGCCCGCATTGGCACAACCGCAAAGGTTTACTACGCCAGCAAGGCTCTGCTAAGCACCGAGATCGCTGCCTGGGTTGCCGAGCTTGGACTAAACATCGATGTGGCCAGTGGCGGCGAACTAGCCGCAGCGTTGGCCGGGGGAGTAGCCCCTGCCCACATCGGACTGCACGGAAACAACAAGAGCCCGGGCGAAATCGGTCGTGCCGTTGCCGCCGGAGTTGGCGCAATTGTCATCGACTCCGAGATCGAGATCGAGCGCATCGCATCAACCGCCGGTGCCCTAGACCGCGTACAGGGTGTGCGCCTGCGTGTAAACACCGGCGTCCACGCCAACACCCACGACTTCCTGGCTACCGCTCGCGAAGACCAGAAGTTTGGCATCCCAATGGCGGATGCCCCTGCGTTGGTTGCCAAGATTCGCGCCGACCGCCACCTCAAGTTCCTAGGTTTGCACCAGCACATCGGCAGTCAGATTTTTGCGCCAGAGGGCTTCGTCGAGAGCGCCAAGCGCCTGGTTGGGCTGCACGCTCAGCTGCTGGCAGACGGCGATATCCCAGAGCTCAACCTCGGTGGTGGCTTCGGCATTGCCTACAAGCCGGCCGATGAGGCGCCAGAAGTTTCCAAGGTGGCTATGGCCATCACCGATGCGGTTGCCGCCGAGTGCCAGCGTCTTGGCATCAAGGTTCCGGCACTGGCATTCGAGCCGGGTCGTGCCATCGTTGGCAACACCGGCATCACCCTTTACAACGTGGGCACCATCAAGGACGTAAAGGTCACCGATGGCGCCGAGCCAGCAGTGCGCAAGTACGTTTCCGTGGATGGCGGCATGAGCGACAACGCTCGCCCGGCCCTCTACGAAGCCGAATATCACACCATTTTGGCATCGCGTGTTTCCAGCGCCGAGCCTGCGCTTGCCCGCGTGGTTGGAAAGCACTGTGAGTCTGGCGACATCGTGGTGCGCCACGATTACCTGCCCGCCGACGTTGCTCCTAACGATCTTCTGGCCGTTGCCGCCACCGGCGCATACTGCCACTCGCTTGCCAGTAACTACAACTGGATTACGCGTCCGCCCATCGTTGCCGTAAAGGGTGGCGAGGCTCGACTTTTGGTTCGCGGGGAAACCGAGGCAGACTTGTTTGCAAGAGATGTGCGCTACCAGGCGATGCACTCCGGCAAGGCCTCCAAGAATGAGAAGGGTTAGACCTTGATCGAATACCGTCCACTGCGCATTGCGCTACTTGGAGCCGGCAGCGTCGGTTCGCAGGTGGCTCGTTTGCTCACCGAGAACAAGAGCGAGTTGGCTGCCCGTGTTGGCGCCGAGCTTGAGCTCACCGGCATTGCCGTTCGCGACACCAAGGTCTCGCGTCCAGGCGTTCCGGCCGAACTGCTAACCACCGATGCCGAGTCCCTCATCCTGGGCGCCGACATCGTGATAGAGGTTATGGGTGGCATCGAGCCAGCCCGCAGCTACATCATTCAGGCCCTCAACTCGGGCGCCGATGTAATCACCGCCAACAAGGCACTGATTGCAACCCACGGCACCGAACTGTTCGACTTGGCCGAGCAGGTTGGCGCGCAGCTTTACTTCGAGGCAGCAGTTGCTGGTGCCATCCCAATCATCCGCCCACTGCGCGAATCGCTTGCCGGCGACAAGGTCAACCGCATCATGGGTATCGTCAACGGCACCACCAACTACATCCTCGACAGCATGAACACCACCGGTGCCACTTTCGAGGCTGCACTTGCTGCCGCCACCGAGCTAGGGTACGCCGAGGCAGACCCAACCGCCGACATCGAGGCATACGACGCCGCCCAGAAGGCTGCCATTCTTGCTTCGCTTGCATTCCACACCGAGGTTCCACTCGAGAAGGTTTACCGCGAGGGCATCACCAAGATCACCCAGGCCCAGATGGAAGCGGCTCGCCGCGATGGCCTGGTCATCAAGCTTTTGGCAATCGCCGAGAAGATCGAGGCCGAGGGCAACGAGCCTGAAGGCATTTCGGTTCGCGTTTACCCAACCCTCATCCCGCAGGACCACCCGTTGGCTTCGGTGCGCGGCGCATTCAACGCAGTATTCGTTGAGGCCGAGGCTGCTGGTTCTCTCATGTTCTATGGTGCAGGTGCCGGAGGTGTTCAGACCGCTTCGGCAGTTCTCGGAGACCTGGTTTCCGCAGCCAAGCGCCACGTTGCCGGTGGCCCAGGCCTAGCCGACTCGGTGCACGCAAATCTTCCTACACTGAGCATCGACCGAGTGGTCACTCAGTACCAGATCACCATCGAGGTCACCGACCAACCGGGTGTGCTGGCTACCATCGCAAACGTCTTCTCGGCCGGTGGGGTTTCCATCGAAACCGTAGAACAGATGGCGCGTGTGGTGGGCGGCAAGCGCACCGGTACCGCTACCCTCGAAGTAGGAACTCACAGAGCAACTGATGCTGCTCTGTCCGCTGTTGTTGAGGCTCTACGGGCGACGGATGCCGTAGAAGAAATCACCTCTGTCATCCGAGTAGAAGGCGTCTAATGGCTCACCAATGGCGCGGTGTTATCCGCGAATACTTCGATCGTCTAGATGTAACCACCGACACCCCAGTAATCACCCTGGGCGAGGGTGGCACTCCGCTGGTTCCAGCACCAGCACTGGCCAAGCTTCTTGGCGCAGAGGCTGCCTGGCTCAAGTACGAGGGCATGAACCCAACCGGTTCGTTCAAGGACCGCGGTATGACCATGGCGGTATCCAAGGCTGTTGGCCACGGAGCCAAGGCTGTTATCTGTGCGTCAACCGGTAACACCTCGGCATCGGCCGCTGCCTACGCTGCCGCAGCTGGCATCAAGTCTGTTGTGCTAATCCCTGAGGGCAAGATCTCGCTGGGCAAGCTAAGCCAGGCTGTTGCTCACAAGGCTCAGATCCTTCAGGTTCAGGGTAACTTCGACGACTGCCTAGTTTTGGCAAAGGACCTCTCGGAGAACTACGCAGTTCACCTGGTCAACTCGGTTAACCCAGACCGCATCGAGGGTCAGAAGACCGGCGCCTTCGAGGTATTCGACGCCCTGGGCTTCGCTCCAGACATCCACGCCCTTCCAGTTGGTAACGCCGGAAACTACTCGGCTTACTTCAAGGGCTACTCGGAAGACCTAGCCGAGGGTCGCATCAAGACCCTGCCTCAGATGTGGGGCTTCCAGGCTGAGGGCTCGGCTCCGTTTACCGTTGGCCACCCAGTGCTAAACCCAGAGACCATTGCAACCGCAATCCGCATCGGTAACCCTGCATCGTGGGATCTGGCTCAGAACGCACGCGAGGTTTCGGGCGGTCGCTTCGGTGCCGTTTCCGACAAGGAAATCCTCTGGATGCACCGCTTCCTTTCGCAGGAGGTTGGCGTCTTCGTCGAGCCATCGTCGGCTACCGGTGCTGCCGGTCTTTACAAGAGCTTCCAGCAGGGCGAGAGCTTTGCAGGCAAGAAGATTGTGGTCACCGTTACCGGTCACGGCCTAAAGGACCCAATGTGGGCACTGAAGGACGAAGACGGCAACGACATCCAGCCACAGAGCGTGTCCAAGAACGCTGCCGAAGTGGCAGAGCGTCTGGGCCTAGCCTAAAAAGGGGCACAAATGTCTCTCGTTGGTCGCAAAGTAGTAGTTCATGTTCCGGCAACCAGTGCCAATCTTGGCCCTGGGTTCGACACGCTTGGAATGGCGCTTTCCTACTACGACGAACTGACCGTCGAGGCAGTTGCCGGTACTGGAGCATTCGTAGAGGTGCACGGTGAGGGTGAGGGCGAGGTCCCAACCGACGCCAGCAACCTAGTGGTTAAGTCCATCGTGTACACCTTCAAGCACTTCAACCAGGAACTGCCTGGCCTGAAGCTGGTTGCCCACAACATCATTCCTCACGGCCGTGGCATGGGTTCTTCCGGTGCAGCCGTGGTTTCCGGAATCATGGCGGCCAAGGGTCTGCTGGATGGCATCGTGGACATGACCCACGATGACCTGCTGACCATTGCCACCGAGCTTGAGGGGCACCCAGACAACGTGGCGCCAGCCCTGTTCGGTGGTCTAACCATCGCTTGGGAAGACGCCACCGGCCCGCGCCACAAGAAGCTGTTCGTGCACCGCGGGGTTTCGCCGCTGGTTCTGGTTCCTAGCTTCCAGATGAGCACCAAGCTGGCTCGTTCGCTGCAGCCGGAAAGCGTTCCGCACGACGACGCGGTCTTCAACGTTTCGCGCTCGGCGCTGCTTATCGCCGCGCTAACTCAGAGCCCAGAGCTTTTGCTTGACGCCACCGAGGACCGCCTCCACCAGGACTACCGTGCTTCGGCAATGCCAAAGACCGCCGAACTGATCGCGGCGCTTCGCGAGCAGGGTCACGCGGCCGTGGTTTCGGGCGCAGGCCCATCAGTGTTGGTTTTGGCCAGCGACCCAGCCGAGCGCCTTGAGGCTGCCAAGTTTGTTGCAGAAGGTTATCCAGAATGGAAACCATTGCTGTTGGCAGTTGATTTTAAAGGTGCTACTGTTGGAGTGCACCATAAAGAAGACGCAATCTCATAGCGTCTGCGCCCCGGGGGTCGGTGCAAATCCTCGCACAGTGTCTTTAAAAGCGAAAGCCATTAAAAGCAAAAAGCGATTTCCCACGGTTCAACCGTGTCAAGAGGCAAGAAACTCAAGTTTCCTAACTGCCCAAAACTCCGAAAGTAGAGTGCATCAAACAAATGGATGAAATCCAGCAGGACAAGCCGGTACGCACCCGTCGTCGCGCCACAAGCGACACCGCAGCTGCCACCGAAGCTCCAGCAACCAAGACCAATGCAGCCGCTGCAACCACCGATTCCGCTGCCACCGAGGCGCCAAAGCGCACTCGCAAGCCAAAGGCAACCGAGGCAGCAACCGAGTCGGCAGCAGCAGAGTCCAAGCCAGCCGTAGAGCGCGCACCGCGTGCCGAGGGCAGCGAGGGTGAAGGCCGCAGCAACGATGGCGAGCGCGCTGAGGGCGAAGGCCGTGGCGAGCGTGGCGGTCGTAACCGCAACCGTAACCGCAACCGTGGCGAGCGCAACAACTCGAACGACGGCGAAGGCCGCGGCGAGCGCGCCGAAGGTGAAGGCCGCAACAACAGCGACCGCAATGACGGTGACCGCAACAATTCCAACGACGGCGAAGGCCGTAGCGAGCGCCAGGATGGCAACCGCAACAACAACCGCGAGCGCAACAACGACCGCGACTTCGACGACGAGCGCAACGGCCGCAACCGCAATGGCCGCAACCGCAACCGCGACCGCTACCGCGACCGCAACGACCGTCGCCGTGGTGGCAACGGTGGCCAGAACGACGAGGCCGAGCCAGAGATCTCGCCGGACGATGTGCTCGTTCCGGTAGCAGGCATCCTCGACGTTCTCGACAACTACGCATTCGTTCGCACCTCGGGTTACCTACCGGGTCCAAACGACGTATACGTTTCGCTCAGCCAGGTTAAGAAGTACTCGCTACGCAAGGGTGACGCCGTTATCGGTGCAATCCGCCAGCCACGCGAGGGCGCAGACCAGGGCCGCCAGAAGTTCAACGCCATTGTGCGCATCGACAGCGTCAACGGTCTAACTCTCGAGCAGGCAGCAAGCCGCGTTGAGTTTGGCAAGTTGACTCCGCTCTACCCACAGAGCCGACTTCGCCTAGAGACCGAGCCAAACAAGCTCAGCACCCGAATCATCGACCTGGTTTCGCCAATCGGTAAGGGCCAGCGCGGTCTTATCGTTTCGCCTCCAAAGGCGGGTAAGACCCTGGTTCTCCAGGCAATCGCAAACTCCATCGCCAAGAACAACCCTGAGGTTCACCTCATGGTGGTTTTGGTAGACGAGCGCCCAGAAGAAGTTACCGACATGCAGCGCACCGTCAAGGGTGAGGTCATTGCCTCAACCTTCGACCGCCCTGCAGAGGACCACACCACCGTAGCCGAGCTAGCAATCGAGCGCGCAAAGCGTCTGGTTGAGCTTGGTCACGACGTAGTTGTTCTACTCGACTCGATCACCCGTCTGGGCCGTGCCTACAACCTGAGCGCACCTGCTTCGGGTCGTATCCTTTCGGGTGGTGTCGACTCGTCGGCGCTTTACCCACCAAAGCGCTTCTTCGGTGCTGCCCGCAACATCGAGGATGGCGGCTCGCTCACCATCCTGGCAACCGCTCTAGTAGAGACCGGATCCAAGATGGACGAGGTTATCTTCGAAGAGTTCAAGGGAACCGGAAACATGGAGCTTCGTCTAAGCCGTAACCTGGCCGACAAGCGCATCTTCCCAGCAGTAGACGTAAACGCTTCGGGTACCCGTCGCGAAGAAATGCTGATGAGCCCTGATGAGACCAAGATTGTTTGGAAGCTTCGCCGCGCCCTAGCTGGTCTAGAGCAGCAGCAGGCCCTTGAGCTGGTTCTAAGCCGCCTCAAGGAAACCTCCAGCAACGTTGAGTTCCTGATGCAGGTTCAGAAGAGCATGCCAGTTCCTCAGGGAAGCGACGCGGAGTAACACCCAAATGCTCGAATCAGTACAACCTATGCTCAAGGAGCACGCCGAACTTCAGGTTCAGCTCTCCGATGCGGCAGTTCACACCAACCCACAATTGGCCAAGAAGCTCAATCGTCGTTACTCCGAGCTCAATGCCATCGTGGCCGCGTATGAAAGCGTAGTTGCACTGACCGACGACCTTGCGGCTGCAAAAGAGCTTGCCAAGGAAGACGAAGCTTTCGCCGAAGAAGTTCCGGTCACCGAGGAAAAGCTGCACGTTGCCAACGAAAAGTTGCGCCGTCTGCTCATTCCTCGCGACCCGGACGACGGTCGCGACGTGATCATGGAAATCAAGGCCGGAGAAGGTGGCGCCGAATCGGCTCTCTTCGCCGGAGACCTGCTGCGCATGTACCTTCAGTACGCCAACAGCAAGGGCTGGAAGACCGAGATCATCGAAAAGAATGAGTCGGATCTGGGCGGTGTTAAGGACGTGCAGGTTGCCTTCAAGGGCAACAGCAACGACCCATCGCAGGGCGTCTGGGCACACTTCAAGTACGAGGGTGGCGTGCACCGCGTTCAGCGCGTTCCGGTCACCGAAACTCAGGGTCGCATCCACACCTCTGCCGCCGGCGTTCTGGTTTTCCCAGAAGTCGACGAGCCAGAAGAAGTAGAGATCCACCCAAACGACATCCGCATCGATGTGTTCCGTTCGTCTGGCCCTGGTGGTCAGTCGGTTAACACCACCGACTCCGCAGTTCGCATCACCCACCTTGCCACCGGCATTGTGGTTTCGATGCAGAACGAGAAGTCGCAGCTGCAAAACCGCGAAGCGGCCATGCGTGTTCTTCGTGCCCGCCTTTTGGCTGCAAAGCAAGAGGCCATCGATGCCGAGCAGAGCGCCTACCGCAAGAGCCAGGTTCGCTCGATGGACCGCTCGGAGCGAATCCGCACCTACAACTTCCCAGAGAACCGAATTGCGGATCACCGCACAGGCTACAAGTCGTACAACCTAGACCAGGTCATGGATGGCGCACTAGAGCCGGTAATCCAGAGCGCAATCCAGATGGACGAAGAGTCGCGTCTGGCTGCCCTGCAAGACAAGTAAGTCGTGCAGCTTAGAGACCTCGTCTCCCAATTCACCGCACGATTTGCCGCCGCGGGGATTGAATCTGCCAAGGCTGATGCTCAACTTCTAATTGCCGAGACGCTTGGCATTTCCAAGGGCGAACTATCAGTCCTTGAAATCACCGGCCGTGAAATCACCGACCACGAGCTGGTGACACTCAACGAGTTGGCTCTGCGCCGCGAGGCTCGCGAGCCGCTGCAACACCTCACCGGTCGTGCCTATTTCCGCAATCTTGTGCTTTCGGTTGGTCGCGGAGTCTTCGTTCCCCGCCCCGAAACCGAGCTAATTGCCCAGTTGGCCATCGATGCCCTGCGTGCCTGTGAGGCCACCTCCCCACACCCGATCGGTGTTGACCTAGCAACCGGCAGCGGAGCGATCGCCCTTTCGATGGCCACCGAAGTTCCAGCCGCAACCATTCACGCGGTAGAACTCAGTGACGAGGCCCTAGTTTGGACCCGCGAAAACTTTGCCCGCTACCAGGCCGAGGGCGCCAAGGCTCACCTGGTTCAGGGAGACCTGGCCGATGCCTTCCCGCAGCTGAACGGGCAGGTGGATGTTTTGGCCACCAACCCTCCCTACATTCCGGTGGATATGGTGCCCATCTATCCTGAGGTGCACCTACACGACCCAGCTCTTGCCCTTTACAGCGGAGCCGACGGCTTGGACGCAATCCGACTCTGTTCGCAAACCGGTTTGCGCCTGCTGAAAAGCGGCGGATTCTTTGTGGTGGAACATGCCGACATTCAGAGCCCATCGGTGGTTGAATTGCTCAAGAACGATGGCTGGACCAACGTGGTAGCTCACCAGGATCTCAACCAGAGATTCCGAGCCGTTTCGGCAGTTCGGCCCTGAGTTCAAACCGTTCTTTTGTTTTAGTTAGCGCAAACCTGCAGCGAGGAGGCTTCGATGTCACAGACATTTGACTGTTCGGTAGACACCGATCTCCTCACCGGTATGCGTCTCGCCAAGGTGGCAATTGCCCGCGGTGAACTTGTGGTCATGCCCACCGATACCGTCTATGGCATTGCCGCCGACGCCTTCAGCCCAGCTGCCGTGGCCGCACTTTTGGCCGCCAAGGGCCGCGACCGCCAGTCTCCGCCACCGGTGCTAATCCCTAAGGCCGCCACTTTGGCTGGTTTGGCCACCGATGTGCCTGAGGTTGCCCACCGTCTGGCGGATGCCTTCTGGCCGGGTGCCCTAACCATGATTTTGCGAGCCCAGCCAAGCCTGCACTGGGATCTGGGGGAGACCAAGGGAACGGTTGCCCTGCGAGTTCCCGATCACAAGATTGCCCTCGCTCTGCTTGAGGAAACCGGCCCGCTGGCAGTTTCCAGTGCCAACCTAACCGGCCAACCGGCAGCCATCAACTGCAATCAGGCCGTGGACTACCTGGCCGATTCGGTGAGCGTTTACCTGGATGCCGGTGTCAGCCCTAAGGGGGAGTCCAGCACCATTTTGGACCTCACCGGGCTCACCACCAGATTCCTCGCCGATGGCACCGCCAGCGTTGAGGGCAAGATTCGCATTGTGCGCCAGGGTGCTCTTTCGGAGGCCAAGATTCGTGCGGTTGCCGGAGACCTTCTCGAGGTAGCTGGCTAGTGCGCGCCTACTTACTCATTGCCCTGGTGGCCGCACTGGTCACCTTCGGCGCCACCTGGCTGGTGCTGCGCTTGTCCCACAAGTACAAGATTTACCCGGCCATTCGCTCGCGAGATGCCCACAGCAAGCCAACTCCACGCTTGGGCGGTATCGCAATGATGGTTGGCTTCGCGGCCTCCATCGGGGTTGCCAGCCTGCTGGGTTGGTTCCACAGTGTATTTGTTGACCCCACGAAGATCGTCACCATCCTTATCTGTGCGGTGGCCATCAACCTGCTCGGCTTCTTCGATGACCTCTACGACCTCGACTGGACGCTGAAGCTAGCCGGACAGTTCCTAGTTTCGGGTGTGCTGGCTTGGCAGGGCGTGCAGATTGTTTCACTGCCAATTGCCGGTCTCACCATTGGTTCGTTTGGCACCAGCCTGGTAGTTACCGTCTTTGTCACCGTGTTGGTCATGAACGCCGTCAACTTCATCGATGGCCTCGATGGACTGGTGGCCGGTGTCACGCTGATTGGCACCACGGTGTTCTTTGCTTACGCCTACCTCCTCACCCAGCAGACCAGCCCAACCGACTACTTCAACCTGGCAACCCTCATCAGCGCCTGCGTCATCGGTGTCTGTGTTGGGTTCTTGCCCTTCAACTGGCGTCCGGCCAAGATCTTCATGGGCGACGGGGGAGCGCTGCTTCTTGGGCTTCTGATGTCTGCCTCGGCGCTAACCGTCACCGGTCAGATCGACCCATCCATCACCACTCGCTCGCACACGGTGCCGGCTTACCTGCCGCTCATTCTGCCGCTGGCCATTCTGGTGCTTCCGCTGCTTGATTTCTCGCTGGCAGTATTGCGCCGCCTCCGCGCGGGCAAGAGCCCGTTTGCAGCCGACCGCAAGCACATTCACCACCGACTGCAAGACTTCGGTCACAGCCACCTGGGTTCGGTGTTTGTCTTCTACCTCTGGACCGCACTGATCGCCATCTCGTGCCTGCTGCTGTTCTTGATTCCGCCGCAGCGCGTGTGGTGGTTCTTCATCCCGGGCTTTGTGCTTGCAGTTAGCTACACCGTCTGGCCCATCTTTAAGCCGAAGAAGAAAGCTCAAAATGTCTAACTCAAACTCCTTCACCTTTGGTTCGGGTCAACTCTTCCGTCGAGTTTTGCTCTGGGGTTCGCTGCTGATTGCCCTAATCGCGGTTGTTGCCAGCGTGCTGGGCTGGGTTTTCGCCGGAGCCAACGGCCTAACCAGCGCCCTAATCGGTGCGGCAATGGCCCTGATCTTCGTCTCGCTCACCGCGGCCAGTGTCTGGATCGGCGGCCGACTCAGCCTTGGCGGGTTCTTCGGTGTAGTGCTCGGTGGCTGGATCTTGAAGGTGCTGCTGTTCTTGATTTTGGTGGGCGTTCTGCGTCACGCCAGCTTCATCAACGGACCAACCCTGTTCTTCACCCTGGTATCCAGCGTGCTGGGTTCGCTGGGCATCGATGCATTCGTCTTCATGAAGGCCCGACTGCCCATCGGCGACACCAAAAACTAGGACGAAAATTCCACTGGAAACGTTTACGTTTCCAAGTTTTCAGCGCAGCGGCCAAAAAAGTTTGCCTGAGGGCCAAAAGCGGTGTTTAAGAACTTAAGTTTCCATATAAACTAGACGCAATGCCCGTGGTGATTTCGTGGCGTTGAGCACGCTCTAAAACGCCGTTCAACTTCCATGCAACGCCCTCGACACAGGAGTACACGCCTTTGGTACACGCACTTGACCTGATTTCCGCAGGTGTTGCTGCCTCGACTTCCGGCAGTGGCTTTGAGGCTCCTAGCATCAACGAGTTCTACCCACAGGCCGTGCTGTTTGCTGGCACCCCTTACGAGATGAACCGAATCATGATGATTCGTATCCTCGTCACCATTCTTCTTCTGGTTGTATTCACCCTCTGGGCTGGCAAGTTCAAGAAGTCTGCCGCCGAAGGCAAGCTTGTTCCGGGCCGCTTCCAGCTAATGGGAGAGATCTCCCTAGACTTCGTGCGCAAGTCAATCGCACACGACCAGCTTGGCAAGGTAGACGGAGACCGCTTCCTGCCGCTGCTGACCACAATCTTCTTCACCACTCTGGGCATGAACATCACCGGTATCATCCCTAGCCTCAACATCGCAGGCACCTCGCTAATCGGTTTACCGATCGTGATGGCAGTTGCAGCGTATGTAACCTTCATCTTCGCCGGTGTAAAGAAGCACGGAATGGGCTTCTTCAAGGCCTCGCTGTTCCCAGCCGGTGTTCCAGCAGCCTTCTACATCCTGGTTACTCCTATCGAGTTCCTCTCCACCTTCATCCTGCGTCCGGTCACTCTGGCTCTTCGTCTAACCATGAACATGATTGCCGGCCACCTTTTGCTGGTTCTCTGCTTCGGCGCAACTCAGTTCTTCCTGTTCCAGGCTTCGGGCGGCTTCAAGGCCTTCGGTGCCGGCACCTTCCTGTTCGGATTCATCTTTACTCTCTTCGAGATTCTGGTGGCATTCCTACAGGCCTATGTATTTACTCTTCTGACCACCGTGTACATTCAGTTGGCACTGGCAGACGAGCACTAAACGAGTACTGGTAACCTCCAGTTCTTAAAACCACGGAAGGGATATACAAGTGGACGTAACTAACATCGCAGCAGGCGTATCGGGCAGCCTTGGAGTCATCGGCTACGGCCTAGCAGCAGTAGGTCCAGGCGTTGGCGTAGGTCTAGTAGTAAGCAAGACCATCGAGTCGATCGCTCGCCAGCCAGAGCTAGCAGCTCGTCTTCAGGTCACCATGTGGCTTGGTATTGCATTCACCGAAGCACTTGCGCTTATCGGTCTTGCAACCCCATTCATCTTCGGCGCCTAATCCAGTCAGGAACTCCTAAATCATGATGATTTCAAGCATCGTCGCAGCCGCGGCGGAGGGCGAGGCACACAACCCGCTG